>OLVO01000306.1_pt1 | contig 59065 bp, 50 predicted proteins | sample 1672571 | NCBI WGS metagenome assembly OLVO01 (sample SAMEA3136700, study PRJEB25190) | human gut metagenome | biome: human gut; feature: human-associated habitat; material: faeces | place: Austria | collected 2013
GTATCTTCTCAATCAGAGTTTCGCTTTTCTTCTTTGTAATGAACTTCGATGACTCCACTGCATCTATCAGCAGTTTCAGTTCCGGCAGTTCAAACTTGCGGCTGGCTACAAAGTATTTGCTCTGCGTAGAATGGATAGTAACAATGTCCATGCCAAACTCCTGAAGTGCAGCAATGTCTTTCGTAACAGTAGTTCTATGTGCAGATATTCCGTATTCATCATTCAATATATTGATTAACTGTGTTGTGGAAAGAGGATTTTCTTCATCTGTTCTTTCCAGTAAAATCTTTTGTAAATATAAAATTCTTGGCTTTGTTTCCATAGCCCGTCCTTTCTAAATTTCACAATACTTTATATGAAATATAACCATTCTCATTTTAATCAAAGTGGTAACTCCACATTCATTCTATCTATATCTTCCATAATTTTTTCTTTGTAGAAATAAAATAGTCCCCAAAATTTTTCCTTGTGTTTCTCAAATTGTCCATATTCATTTCCAAAAATGTCACGAATTACAAAAGGTAACACATAATCTGAAATCTGGGTATCCATCTTTATATGTTCCATTCCAATAGTATTTATAATTCTCGAATAATTTTCAGTAAACCAAATATTATCTGTCCATTGCTTATTACATCTAAATGCTTCAAACGACTTTTCAAAACACTTACGATAAATACTGCTTATATTATCTGCTAACTGAACCAATTCATTTTCTTTACTATCAACAAAATTGATATGTATTTTATTATCTTCAAATGACTGATTATATTCTTCTTCATACCCCATTAAGTTATCGTGATATATTTCTGTCTTGCTCATATCAACTCCGTGTAGATGTTTTAAGCTCAAAAGCATTTCTCCTAATGCCGTCATATTCACAAAATTTACAGTATTTTTGCAGCTATACGCTTCGTAAGTCAACGGAAATTCTCCATAATCCTTATTTTCTAACATAAGCTTAGCAAATGCTATATACAAATTATAATCATTTCTATCCAGTTTCTCATAAGGAAAGGAAATAAGATATTCCAAAAATTCTTTTTTAGAATTATCGGTGTTTTCACATACTGCGGAACAATAATGTAAAAACAGTTCTTCTTTTTCTCCCGCCAAAGCACTTGCCATCATATAAAAAGTTAATGTTTCTTGCTGTTGAAAAGGCACTCCAAAAATATATACCGAAATCAATGTTGACAAGTAAAATATCTTATCATAATTACAGATAAAGAAATGCTTATCATCAAGCACATTGGTTATAAAATATTTTAGGGCTTCATTATTACGCTGAGTCATAAGCTCAGAACCTTTTATTTCTCCTGTAAATCCGAAACGATTCTTAAACTGTCTATACTTGTTCAGTATTTCTATTTCATCTTCTTTATCAGCAACAAAAACACTTCCCAATACAAAATGTCGTTGTCCATCATTAAACAATTGTCCATTTTTGTTTGGCATAATACAGCCAGAATATCCAGATTCATCAAAAAATAATTTCAATTCATTTCTCCTTATGCTAAACGATAATTTACTGTATCAATCACTGATGGTGGCTTGACCGTTCATCAGCATAGGCAACAACCAGTCACGAAGATTAACAAGTAATTCGTTTTCAAGTTTATTTTGTTCTTGTAAATAAATTAATTTGTTTAATTCTTGCAAGTAAAACCTGTCGTTTGGTATAAATACAGGAATATTTTCTACATCACTTTTCGTAATAAATTTTACAATCGAGCCTGAAGAACGTGATTTAAAAGAATTTATCCTGTATAGGCTTGCTAAATATAATAGACCAAAATATTTTTTATCTGGAGTAAGAACGTATGTCCTTTGATACGCATTAAACTTTCCAGAATAATGTTTGACATTAAAATCTCCATTACCTGCTATAAGTATAGAAGATGCGTCAAACGCATACTCATCACACGACAAAGGCGTATTTGAGCAAGTAAAGAATTTGTATTTTCCATTAGGTACAGAAAAATTAGCATCTTCTTTACCCGTAACAACGGTTGCAAGATTTTGAGCAATAGTGTATTTTCCAGAAAGTTTGTGGGTTGCTGCTTTAGCCATCATATTTTCAAAAATCAGGTGCATTTGTTGCTCTAAATTATCGTTTATTTTACTATTTAAACAAATTTTATCATCAATTTTCTTTAATGCCACAGAAATCCTATTCTGCTCTTCGATATTAGGTAATAACACTGTAATATCTTTAAGAATATCCGTGTTTAGTGAAGGCATAGTTGAACCAACAGCAGCATTTATAATCTGCTTTTTTACGCCATTTCCTTCTAAATATTGTGATAAGAACAACATATTAACTGGTGTTTTTTTTCTTGCTCGAATACAATCAGACCCCTGTACCCAACCATTTTCATTTTGGAAAATATATGCGTGCCTATCAACAGAACCTTTTCTTCCAAAAACTATATCTCCGGTTTTTAGTATGTGTTGTGATAATCTATCTCTTGTTTGTTCTGATATATAATCTAAATTTTCTCTAATAACCATTCCAACACCAATATTTTTCACATTGATAACCGGTATTCCCTCATTCACATATTCACTGGCACTAAATTGAGTTCCAAATGGACCTGTTTGAAAATCGACTAATTCTCCCAGTCTAATTTTCCGCAATTCTTTCATAATACCTCCGCTATCCGATATATTTTCTATGAGCCAATTTAACATTGCTCTGTTTGACCATTGCATACTGCAAAGTCGTATCTATTTTTCTATGTCCCAAAAGCTGCTGTAACTGTTCAATAGGCATTCCTTTATCTATTGCCATAGTTGCAAGAGTACGTCTAAATTTATGTGGATGTACCTTGCTAAGACCTAATTGTTTTCCAAAATTTCGCAATCGCACTTCAATACCCCCTATTTTTAATCGCTCATAAGGAGCTTTTAACGATACAAATAGTGCCGGATTATTATCCATTCTGCTCTGCAAATAATTCTGCAAATGTATTTTTGTTCTGGCGTCAAAATAAACAACTCGCTCCTTATCGCCTTTTCCAAAAACAACACATTCACGCTCATTGAAATCTATATCTTCTCGATTTAACAGAACCATTTCTCCAACTCGCATACCCGTTGAAGCAAGCATATCAATCATTGCCAAGTCCCTGAGTTTCGTGCAATTATCTCTCATCAATTCAAGTGCTTCATCTGAATAAGTTTCCTTAATATTCGTTCCAGTTTTAACCTTATGTATTCTTCTGACCGGACTTTTCAAAATATAGTCCTCGTCCTCAAGCCAAGAAAAAAAGCTGGAAAGTATTCGTCTTATATTATCAATCGTAACTTTACTTGAATTTTTATTTGACTGATATTCAGTAAGGTAACAGCGTATATCATCGGTTACAATATATTTAATACCTTTACCTATACTATCAATCATTGCCTGTATAGTTGCTTTGTAATATTTCAAAGTTTTCTCGGAACAGCCCTCAATTCTCTTTGCCGATAGAAACAGTTCAACCAAGTTTTGCTCCGATAATCCTTTATCACTTTCTGTTTTTGCAACTTCATAATCAAAAAGCGTATGTTGCAGTACCTCCTGCAATCGCTGTGTTTGTGCATTGTTCAAATAAGGTAGCATACCCTGAACAATATCCATAATTAAATTCTGTTTCATAGTCAATTCTCCTTTTATTTAACTTAGAGAACAACTATGAGGCGGTAGTCCCCTAATTTAACTCCCGCCACCCACAAGAGTTATGGGTTATATATTAAACGATAATTTATCAGCAATGGCTTATGACATTTATATGCATAATTTTTTCTCAAAAAAGCCTAATGCTAAACTAAAAGACATTTTGACCGAAGCTGAAAAGTCAGCTATTCAGGTCGGAGAAGCAAAAACATCAAATGGCGAATATCCATTCTTTACAAGCGGTGCAACTATTTTGAAATGGAACGAACCATTTGTTGACGGTAGAAATTGCTTTTTAAATACCGGCGGTAACGCTGATGTTAAATTTTATGTTGGTAAAGCCGCCTATTCAACAGATACTTGGAGCATTTCTGCAAAATCAGAAATGTCGGATTATCTCTACCTAATGTTATTTTCAATCAAGCCTGAACTTGACCAAAAATTCTTCCAAGGAACGGGGTTGAAGCATTTGCAAAAGCCTTTACTTAAAGACAGACCTATCTATGTTCCTGAAAAGCGGGAATTAGAAGCATTTAACCGTCAAGTAATGCCGATGTTTGATATTATTTCTGAGAACACAAGAGAAAATCAACAGCTAACATCTCTTAGAAATTGGCTTTTACCTATGTTGATGAACGGTCAGGCGACCATCAGTGACTGATACGATAAATTATCGTTTATCATATTATTTATAGTTCTTTTTCTATTAATCATCTCAAAGAAACTTGCCACTTCTCGTTGCCCATGCTCTATAACAGGTATAATTATTTCCTTCAAATCAGGAATACATAAATTACTAACAATAGAACCTGTTGCATCAGCTCGTCGAAACTGTGTTTGAACAAAATCAGACATTAAAGTGTTTAGCAAATAAAATGGATCACATTTTTGCTTATTAACTTTTAACAAAACTAGCCTCTGTCCCAGGCAACATTTTAACCCTTTGGGAACAATTCCAACCACTCCCATAGGTGCTTCTCTTGATATGATTATATCACCCTCCTCAGGAACTGCTCTTTTAGTTCTTTCTATATATGTTGCTTCATCAACAAAATATCCGTCTGTAAAATCAATATTTCCATCTTTTAAATTAAAATTACGAATAACCCGTATCCCCTCATTCTTCCAATTTGGAGTGGAATGAGGACAGTCAATGATATCTATACATAATTCCTGTAGCTTATAATACTTCATTAAACATCCTCCCTAAGTTCCGCATATATTTTTTTCCATTTAGCCGAAGGATGTTTACAAATACAATCTTTTGAAGCGAACGCACATACCCCTTCTATATAACAATATCCACATATATCAGGATTAGTTTGTCGACAACCATAAGTTTGTTTTTCTGTATCATTTTCGTTAAGAGGAGAGCGAATAGGGATACATAACTCTTTAGGAAAACTACTCATACTTTACCTTCTTTAACTGCTCCATAATTTCCGTTTTCAGTTTGTCGCCCTCTGCAAAATATTCCTGCAACTTCTCTGCATAGGCACTCATACGAGCATTAAATTCGTCCTGTGATAATTCAACATATTCAATTTTCACATCAAAATACTGTCCTGCTGAAAGTGAATATTTCTTTTCTTTGATTCCATCATAGGTAACAGCAACTGAAAAATCATCAACAGCTTCTTTATTAAGGAATGTATCAACAATTTTATCAATCTCAAAATCACGAAGTCTGCGTTTCTGATTATTACCGTCCTTATATTCTTCTCCCAGTTTTGAAGCATCTATCAGTACAACCTTGTCTGTTTTTCTTGAATTATCGAAAAATAATACTGATACATTCGTTCCGGTATTAGCAAATACATTTGACGGCATACTAATACAGCCATAAACAATATGTTCGTCTACAATATGTTGTAGTATTTTCTTTTCTACACCCGACTTTGCAGTTATAAATCCGGTAGGAACTACAATCGCACCTTTTCCAGTTGATTTCAACGAATTAAGAACGTGCTGAATGAACAATGTGTAAATTGCCATACTCTCTTTCTTCTTGGCAGGTACTTTCGGAACTCCCGCCCAAAAACGAACAGGCATCGCTGCTATACGTTCTCTTGTATCTGAGAAATCCATCTTAAAAGGTGGATTTGAAACTACATAATCAAAAGTTCTTAATTCCTGTCCATTATCACTCTTATGATATGGGGCAATCAGCGTATCTCCCTGAATTGCATGGTCAAGAGAAGAAACCAAACTGTTCAGGATAAGATTAAGTTTTAACATTTTATTACTTCGCTGTGAAATATCCTGAGCAAAAATCGTACACTTATCTTCTCCAATTTTGTGAGCAAGAGCCATCAAAAGTGTTCCTGTTCCGGCTGATGGGTCATAACACTCAATGCTGTGTAAATCAGTTGCATTTCCAACAAGCAATCTTGCCATAATCGTTGCAATAGCGTGAGGAGTATAATACTCTGCATACTTACCACCGCCTGCGGTATTGTAGTCCTTTATCAGATATTCAAATATATCTGCAAAGAAATCATAGTGCTTCTCAAATGCTTCTTCAAAAGAAAAATTTACCAACTTATCAACCAAGGCACGGGCAAAAGGTGCTCTTGCTGTATCGTCCGTTACATACTGTGTCAGCTTTTCAAAAAGCGGTATTTTTGTATTCTGAGCAGTTTGAGTTGAAAATATATCAATATTCTTATCTGCTATATCTGTCATAGTGCTGTCAAAGATTAAATCAAAATCGCCTTTTGCCTGCTGATTCCATAAGTTGGCAATAAGATGTTCCGGGTTAAGTAATGGAATATCTGACGGTAAACTATCAAAAATATCCAATCGGTCATCTTCTGACATTTCTGCATAAGCAAGTTCCCATTTTTCGGCATTTTTAAGAACAGGACTGACTTTTTTTACTTCATATCCGAATTTATCATTAAGGAACTTATAAAGGAAAACCTGAGTGATAATTTTATATTCGTTACCATCGTTTCCCATACCATAGGTCTGACAAGTTGCTTTTAAGGCATCTATCAACTCTATGGTTTTTTCTTTTATCGTCTTTGTTTCTTCCATTGTGTTCTCCTTTATGCCACTGAATAAGTCTGGTTATACTGGTCAAGATACTGTTTTGTAATCCTGCTCTGTATAAATACTCTATCCTCACGAGCACTCGCTATTCCTAACTTATCAATGCCTGCTTTTATTTGTGTCATAACCGTTCTCTCAAAATATGCGTCTTTCTTCAATATATCATTTCTGTCATACACTTTCTGGTCAATATCAGACTTAATAGAAAGCAAAACATTCATAATAGACATATCATACTCTGAAACAATCGGCTGTTTATTTGCTGCTTTTCGAGCAAGATTTTCTTCCCTGATTCTTTTATGAACCCTTGCGAATTTCGCATCGCCATTATATTTCCTCAGCAGAACCGTGTTTTTCTTCTGCAATTCATCAAGCTTTTTTAGAATATCTTCCAGTTCTTTTCCTTGCTCCTCAATCTCAGATACACTCTTAGGTTCAAAGCCGTGTTGCTTGAAGCGAAGCAAAAATGCTTCCTGCAAAGTAATAAACTCAGGGTCATCAGGGTCGATATTCTGTGTAAAAGCACGAACAGTCTTTTTATACTTTTCTGTCACTGCGTCTTTACCACCGACAATTTTTAATTCTTCTTCACTGATTTTGCTGAAATTAAATGTAATATCCTCCATTGCTTCATTGACAAGCAATTTCGTGGTATCATCACTTGCAAAAAGTTCCTTCTGATTTATGTTATCAATATGATGTTGCACCTCTGAAATCAATGATGGCAATTTTGTTAATTCCATTTTTGCAAATGTTTCCTTTAACTCATCATCGCCAAAGGTTCTTACCAAATTACAACAATCACGAGCAGCAATAAGAATTTTTTTAAGTTTAAGCAATTCCTGCTTATCCTCAATCGTGGATATTTCAGAACTAAATTCTTCTGCATTATCTGTGGTGTAGTTAAAAAGAACCTGCTGCACTTCCTGCATTTGTTTAATGAGTTCTGCCGGGTCTTCAATAACCTGTTTGAATGTATCTGTTTCATTTCCAGCACCAACTTCATTCGGGTCATTAAAACGGTTCAGCTCTTTGAGGTATGCTTCATTTGTTTCCTCAAAATTCCTTTTTATATTTGCAAAATCAATGACATAACCATAATGGTTTTCTTTATATGGTCTGTTGACTCTTGTAATTGCCTGCAACAAATTATGGTCTTTCAATTTTCGACCAAAATACAGGCGTTTCAATCTTGGTGCATCAAATCCGGTAAGAAGCATATTGAAAACGATAAGAATATCAACTGTCATATTATTTTTGAAGTCATCAATAATCTTATCTCTTGTATCTTTGTCATCACTATCGTGAAGTATAAGTCCAGCTCGCAAATGACTTTTCATAGAAACATCTTTATTAAGTTCCGTTTGAATTTCATCAAAATATGCAAACAGCTTCCTTGCCTGCTCACTTGTTTCACAAATGACCATACCGCCGAGCGTATTATCTCCCTGAATTTGTCTAAATCTCTTTAGGTCAGAAATAATATATCTAAGCAACTCTTTGACATAGTTATCGTGTTCAACAATCTGACTTTTCTTTACATCTTTCTTTTCTACCAAGGTTTCAAGTTTTTCATAAATTTCAGAAAGTCGCTCCTTATACTGCGTTTCTATATCCTCACGGATAATTTTCAGCGTATATCCATCTAAAATTGATTTGTCATAATAGTATGTATGAATATAATTACCAAAAACTCTCCAAGATTCTCTTTCTTCTTTCAAAAGCGGTGTTCCTGTCAACGCAATCTTAATCGCATTTTTATCCGCATCAAGAAGATTAGCCAAGAATGAGCCTTCTGGTTTATATCCTCTATGTGCTTCATCAATAATAAATACTCTCTGCAAATTCGTTGCATACGCAGGAAGGTCAACTTTTGACCTATCTTCAGCAAAACGCTGTATATTTACAACTGTAATTTCTGGTTTTCCCGTATTTCCCTCTTGTGCCTGATTGTTACGGAACTGTTCCATAAGTTCAGCACGGGAACTTGCTGTTTTTACAACCAATCCACGAGCTTCAAATTCTTCTGAAGCCTGTTTCAGCAAATCAAGGCGGTCAACAATGAAATAAAACTTTGCAACCTTATTTTGCTTGCTAAAATAGTCAGAAAGAACATAAGTCAGGTAATAAGAAAGGGCTGTTTTTCCACTACCTTGAGTATGCCATATAACACCTGAATTAACACCTTCATCAATCTTACTTCTTACTGTTAATGCAGCAAACATCTGTTGATAACGCATTATATGTTTCTGCTCAATAAACTCTATCTTGCCATTTATTTCTTTATGAAAACGAACATAGGCAATTCCATATTTTAATATAAATAACAATCTTTCAGGACTGCACATAGATGTCAGTACTCGATTGGTCGGTGTATAGGTATCTAAATTTGTTTGATATTCCGGAGAAGTATGAATAACCTGACAATTAAAGTCAGTCAATATCTTCTTTTCAACAATCGGGTCAATATCCTTATATGGGAAATCTGCATTATAAGGTGCAATATCCAAATTTGTAGGATTTTCTTCTCTGAAACAGTTGAACGGTGCAGACTGTTTTGCCGTCGTACAATAGAATGCCCCCTGAACCGGAACAATACCACCCATAGTGTCATATTCCATATTATTAGAGAAAATCATCAACTGTGTAATATTCAAAAATCTCCTAAATTTTTTATTAGGAAATCTCTTTTGGTTCATTCTCTTGCTTTCTGCAACCATACCGCCGTGATTATTCGGCTTCTTTACTTCAACAAATACAAGTGGAAGTCCATTTACAAACAATGTAATATCAGGTCTAAATTCATCTTGGTCACGCTTACAAGTGAACTCAGCGGTAAAATGAAATGTATTATTCTTTGGATTTTCAAAATCCACCAATCTAACAGGCGAAACAGACGATAAACGCTCGTAAAAACTGCGTCCTATATCATCATTATCTAATTCCTGCCTAATAGTTTTCAATGTCTGTTCCGCTTCTCCTGCGTGGGTAGGATTAAGCCGTGCGAACTGCTCCTTGAAAATGTTAATTAAGATATTGGTATCAGGGTCATATACTATGCCTGCCATATCTTCAGTTATTTTCCCGAAATAGGTATAACCAAGGCGTGTCAAATGAACCATTGCTGGCATTTGAACACGGGTAGCTTCGTTAAACATATTTTTCTTACCACTTGCCGCCATCTTCAAACCTCCTCATATCATTCGTCTAATATGACTTCACATACATCGCCAATATCACAATGAAATACTTTGCAAATTCTCATAAGCACATCAAGGGATACTGTTTCATTCTTATTTAATTTTGTTGCAACAGACGATGAAATCTCCGCAGCACGCATTAAATCTTGTCTTTTCATTTGATTATCAATCATAAGTTTTTGAAGTTTGTTGTAGCTTATTCTCATCTGTAACGCTCCTTCGTATTCTCCGTTCCTTTTTGTTACAGTTACTCATTTGACATTATACTATAAATAATCTATTTTTTTCAAGATATAGGAGTTTATTCGCAACTCTCAACCGGAAAGGTGTCACTTTTTACCAACACCTAATACGACATTTTTGAGGATAAGAAAACGTAAAGTGCGTTTCATCGTATCCAAAACATCTTACTATTTACTGTAACCCCGTATTAAAATATCCATATTCCGTGTCCACATTATAGATTGCATAGCAGTCAAGGGCCTCCGGTATAGGTACACTGTAATAATGGAAACCTAACCAACGCTGCATCCCTTCCGGCATGTCTGCTGTCGGTGCACCCGGAAGATACACTGTAAATGTCGTTCCACCCGCAATTCCGTAAAGCTCTGTAAATGTGGTTTTGTATCCGTTATCATTTGCAACCACTTTACCGATCTCATCATCATACTTTAAAGTGTCCAGCTCCATTGTGTAAGTATATTTATCAACCTGTTTAATATTCTTAAATGATCCGGAACCGCTGGACGTTGATCTGCCTTCATAATTGCTATCATAAAAAGATGCCGTAAAGGTTCCGTCCGGCTTGATATCCATACCGGCTCCCCATGCGCCTACTCCACTCGTCAGAATAAATTTTTCCGGCAGATCCTCCGGCAATGTCATTGCTACCTCTCCTGCATTTCCGGCAGAGACTTCTTTCTTATCGGCAGATTTCTCCTGCTTTTTGTCAGATGCCGTTTTGTCCGTTTTTTTCTGTGTGATCTTTCCCAGATATTCCATAGCTTCATCATAAGTCATGGCGGTATCATCCAGCGTACCAAGAACCTCCTTGGCTTTATCCTTGCCCTGACCATTATACATTAACAGGGTATCAAAATTCTTCTGTAATTTCTTTACCTGCGTATCATACTTATCCTCTGATATCTCAGATTCATTCTTTGTACATGAAACAACCGTTGCCGAATAATCCTCATTTGGTCCTTCTTTTCTTGCCCAGGTTGTTGCTTTCTGAAGCATACCGGAATCATCTAATGCAAATTTGATATACCGATCCGTATATCCCTCATCTCCGATTCCACTATATGCATATAAGGTTCCCTTCTTAGTCGTAAACAGGTAATAACTGGTTCCGGAAGCGGCATTTATATCCCAGCCACCATATTCTTCCATATCCGTTCCAAAGATTCTCTTTGCTTTTGTTCCGTCAAAGCTATAAATATCCATCTGTGCAATTGAAGCTTCGTTCTGTTCTGATCTTACCAGAATCATCTCAGGCACACCATCACCTGTAACATCGGCAAATACGATCGGTGTCTGTTCCTCTTTTGCAGTCTTTGTGGAATAATCATATTCATACTGCCAGAAATAATTGTCGATCTGTGTCTTATAGGATTCAAGTACCTCTTTGTATGCTGCTTTATAAAGACTTTCATCAATGGCTGCCTCTGTCGTTACCTCTGTTGGTTCTTCCGTTGTAACTTCAGTGGTTACCTCTGCCTTTGTTGTCACCTCTGTTGTAACAGTATCATCACTTGCTTCCGAAGTGACTTCTGTTGTTGCATTCTGATCTTTCTTCTTATCCTGTGAGTGCTTATATGCAAATCCTGCTCCAACCGCACCTCCTACCAGGGCAATGGAAGCGGCTGCGATCACGATCTTGCCTGTTACCGTTTTTATAAATGCCTGCTTTCCAACTGTAGCTGCGATAGCCTTTCCGCCTTCTACTGCACCAGCAGTCGATCCTGCAGCTCCTGCCTGAGTGACTCCTCCTGCTGCCTGTCCTGTGGCTCCTGCCTGAGTGACTCCTCCTGCTGCCTGTCCTGTGGCTCCTGCCTGTGCAGCTCCTCCTGCTACCTGTGCAGCCCCGCCTGTAACATTGCCTGCCATCTGCATAGCACCACCATGAATGATGCCGGCTGCAACATTTCCACCAATGCCTGCCATCTGCTCAAATACATGCGTAACGATCATATTTCCACGTTCTGCCATAAGCAGATATACAAGAAGACACATCGGTGTGTAGCTGTAAAGCTTGTAGCCCTTCTTCTGAAGCTCCTCTGCCTTTGCCTTGATATTCTTACGTCCATAATTCAGTCTGGACTTTACGGTGTTCTCGGAACAGTTCAGTACTGTGGCAATATCCTTGATACTGTAACCCTCCAGATGGAACATAAGCACACAGATTCTCTGTTCATCCGACAGGGAATCGATCAGCTCCCGCACCATATCCTGTGTCTCCTGCACGGTACATGCCATCTCCGGCTGTGTACTCATGTTTTCATCTTCCAGATTATACTCAAAGACATCCCCTTCATCATTTTCATTCTGCAGATCAGAAAACAAGACTGCCTTTTTCTTCTGAAGTGCATTGATCGCAGTATTTGCCACGATGGTACTCATCCATCCCGGAAATGCATTTGCATCCTGCAAACTATCTAATCTGGCAAATGCCTTTATATAGGCATCCTGAAGGACATCCATTGCATCCTGCTCATTCTTCATATACTTCATTGCAATGTAGAGTTTATTCCGATATGTATTCTCATATAAGAACGTAAATCCTTCTTCACGCCCTGCCTTTGCCTGTTCCACTGCCTGTGTATAATCCACACAGCTTCCGCAAAACGGACAGTTGTATTCATTCCCCTGTAAATCATTTCCACATGTTCTGCACTTCATGTTATCCTGCTCCTCCTGCTTTTTATCTTATTTCTGTAATTTATATATTATCTTTATACCTTTATTTATCTGGACTGCCTGTCATGCTCGATCCGGTCAAATAATTCTTTCTTGCGTTCCGGATCGTCCGGCAGCTCCTTTCGTTCTTTTCTTAACAATGCAACAAACGCGCGCACTGCCTTCCACACATCCATATATCTCACCTCCTGTTTATTGGACAGATCAGGTGGGTAAAAAGTTTTAAGTTTTTGGATATTTTTTGCTTTATTATAGCATACCACAAAATCAGGATAACATTATATTCTATTTCTTTATCTTTACAGTCTTATATTTGCTCCATGCAGAGTAACATTTCTTCTCGCGGGAACCTGCCTTTACATAAGAACGGACACGGACATAATAAGTCTTGCCCTTTTTCAGATCCCAGAATGTACAGTTATTGTAATTCTTAAATGGCGCATCATATACTTTCTTATTCTTTTTGAATTTCTTATCCGTTGCAATCTGGATCTGATATCCGGTCGCCTTGCTCTTGCACTTCCATGTTACCTTTAACTTTCCGGATGAAAGATTCTTTACCTTGTTTACAGTGGTCTTCGGAACATCTGTAAATGTCGTCTTAAATGTATACATTCCGGCATAATTTGGATCAACACTATATGGCCAGCCTTTGGTCATCGTGATGTAGTAGGTTCCCTTTGGCAGGAAAAATGTGTATTTTCTGGTTCCTGGTGTAACACCCGTCTGAATATAGTGAATGTCACCATTTGTATTCTCGATCACAACATTCATTTCCTTGATCTTGCTGTTGATCTGAATGTTCATGTACCGGTTCTTTGTCATCTTCATCTTATAGATATCTGTTGTCTCGTTAAATGCAAACTGTCCTTTATAGGTCGTACCTGCCTTATAGGTAAATGCCATCGTTTTCTCATCGTTCTGTGACAGCCATGCCTCGGAACGTGTCTCGCCGGATGCCTTATAAGATGCCGTAAATGTGAATTTGCAGCCTGTATAGAATCCTGCACACAGAGATAATTTGTAATCACCTGCTAATAATTCTGCCTTATAGCTTCCTTTTCCTTCTTTGACTGATGCTGTATAGATCTCATTATCATACATATCACTGACTTTTATATAATTAAGCCCGGTATGTGTCTTTCCAATTCCCTCCGTCACAATCGCAAGAGAAAATGTACCGGATTTCTTCATCGTAAATGTATACTCATATGTATTCTGTGCATCCTCCAACTCGCCACTGTAACTCTGTCCCCATACGATCTGCTGTGGACTGTTTAACACCTCTGCGGATACCTTTCGTGCAGGACTTACTGCACACATCATCACCATTAAAATTACTGCTAACATGATCTGTTTCATTTTTCTACTCATAATAATCTATCCTCTCTTTCTACCTTCTTTTTATTCAACTGTTTCAGCATCCATCATCTGCTCTTTGTATGCCTTACGGATCGGAATGATCGGCAGTCCGATAAAGACCATGATCGAGATGAAGAAGGATACCATACCTGTAACGATGTCATATGGAAATGGTACGATGAGCCAGCCCCATTTTGCTATCTTGCCTGCCATTCTCACCGCAGTTCCAAAACCTCCGAAGAAGTAGGAAACAATGCCTGCCATAACTCCATACCCCATCATGGACATCGGGATCCTTCCACCAAAAATACCGGAAAGGACAAATCCTAAAACGGTTAAACAGGTTGCTCCCAATGCGATGTACTGTGCGATTTCGATTCTTTTCATTTTCTTCATTTTTTATTCTCCTTTTCTTTATCTGAGGAACATTTCATCCGGAAATTCATCCATAAAAAATGCAACCTCTGTAGCGTTTCACCTATATGACACAGAGGTTGCAAAAAAGTTTTATATTTTTTGAAATTTTTTAAAAATTTTTCAGACACCATTTTTTAAGTATGATCGGAGAGTTTTGGCATTTTCAATCGGAGAGTTTTTGGAAATACAATCGGAGAGATTCGGTATTTTCAGTCGGAGAGTTTTTTTTATAGAATGAACTTTCTCTTATAAAATAAAATGCCTTCGACCGATCCTCAAAAACAGCCAAAGGCACGCTAATAATTTTTTATTATTTGCTCTCTTTAAAATATTTCAATGCACCTGCATAGGACATTTCACATCCGTCACTTACTCCTCCTAAATTTCGATCTGCCGTTATATTTCCTGACGAATCTCTGTTAATATCTGCCAACTGATCATATATGCCATAAGGAGCTGTCGCCGCCATGTTCTTCAGAACCTCACTATCCACTTCTTGATATATTTCGTCGCGTTTTGTCTGATATTCCTCCCAGGCCACAGATATACCATCCCGTTCTGCAACCGGCACCGTTTCTTCATCCCCCACTTGTTCTGCATGACAGGTCCAGACAATCGGTTGTAAGCTATCTCCACGAGAAGTAGCCACATCGAATTCTATCATCTTATCTATGATACCAATCTCTGTATCATCACTCTGTCCATCGCTGCAAAGTATGTACAACCGGCATCCATGACCTGAAGTTTCGTTAGCATCAACTATGACATACGGAGTTCCTTCCGCTCCCCATTTGTCCCGGTTCTCATCTGACCTTGTATCAAGTTCTCCACTATAGACCTGTATTGCTTCATTATCTATATATGTATATATATGAAGATCAGCTTTATTCGGATCTGATTCATCCTGTGCCGCAAAGATCAGTTCAGGAGTATCATCTCCCATAATATCAGCAACAGTAATCGCTCTGGATTCTCCTACCAGGATCGGTTCGTTCTCCCGCATCTGCGAAGTCTGCCATCCATAATCCTGAATTTCCTGTCTATATTCCTTCAGCACCTCTGTATACGCATCCTGCCAGGTGTTCTGGTTGTGATTGTATATTGCTACACCGGCTGCTCCTCCTGCTACTGCCACTCCGGCTGCCGCCATTGTGATTTTTCCTGCTACTGTTTTCAAGAAGGTCTGTTTTGCCGCTGTAGCTGCTGCCGTCTTGCCTCCTGCGGCTGCACCTGTTCCGACTGCCGATCCGGTAGCCCCAGTCGCTCCAGCTGTGACTGTACTTCCCGCAGCAGATAACGCACCTGCTGCTCCACCATGGATCAGTCCGGCACCAACTACACTTCCAACACCTGCCAGCTTGTCGAAGGTTCCTGCTACCAGCATGCCTCCACGCTCTGCCATCAGCAGATAGGTAAGAAGCGCCATAGGTGTGTAGCTGTACAGCTTGTAACCCTTCTTCTGAAGCTCCTCTGCCTTTGCCTTGATATTCTTACGTCCATAATTCAATCTGGACTTTACTGTATTCTCTGAACATCCAAGAACTGTCGCAATATCTTTTATACTGTATCCTTCAATGTGAAACATCAGCACACACATTCTCTGTTCATCAGACAATGATCCGATCAGCTCCTGTACCATTTCCTGCGTTTCTTTCGTTGTACATGCCATCTCAGGCTGGGCTGTCATATTCTCATCTGCGATCGAATATTCAAATGCCTCCCCATCCTGATCTTCTCTCTGCATATCCGAAAAATTCACTGTATGGCGATCTCTCAATGCATTCCTTGCGGTATTTGCAACGATGGTACTGAGCCATCCAGGAAATGAATTTGCATCCTGAAGACCGGAAAGCCGCTCAAATGCTTTCACATAAGAATCATGGAGAACATCCATTGCTTCATCTTCATTCTTCATGTATTTCATTGCAATATACAGTTTATTCCGATATGTCATCTCATACAGATAAGAAAAGCCTTCTTCCTTTCCGGCTTTTGCCTGCTCCACCGCCTCTGTATAATCAACTGCTGCCCCACAGAACGGACAGTTATATTCATTTCCCTGCAGATCATTCCCACATGTTTTGCAAATCATTTGCAGCCTCCCACACGCCTGTTTTTTTATACTTTTAATAGAAATATGTCAGATCCGTTTTTTCTGTTTAGCCTATTATAGCCTTTACTGCACTAACATCCAGATTTGTTATCTCGACAATCCGATCCAAAGAATAGCCTTTCTTATGCATATTCAGTACAATCTCTGTTCTTGCCTTCTTTTCACCTTTAGCTTCATTTTCTTCCTTGATACCCTGACTTAAATTACACATAATACTCACTTCCTTTTCTACATTATTTCCCTTAACAGGAATATCATACTCCATACTGACCCGTTGCAATTTTTCTTCTGCGGATAATTTTTCCGATAATAATGTGCCAAGCAAACGATGCAGTTCGTATTTTTCATCCTGTTCCGGAATCTCTTTGCTCAGTCCAATCATAATAATATTAGGAATATCAAGATCACCTTTCCATTGTTTTGCATCAATAAGATCGTCCTGTACCAGATGAATATGACACATGCTGTTTTCCTGCATATTCATACATATCCAGATAGAATATACCGGTTCTATATCATCATAATTCATGCCGGTAAATTCCCGTTCCTTCTGTGAAGAAATCATTCGTCCCACATAAAAAATAGCACGATTGATAATCCGGTATTTATCTGGTTCTTTCCGCTGAACTTCCACATTAATAATAATCTTTGATCTTCCATTCTTCATCCGCACATAGAAAATAATATCAAAAAATGTAGTGCCTTCATTCATCTCCGCATTTTCTGTATTCATTCCTGTAATACGTGTACTACCATACTCTATTTTCTGGTTTGGTGAGCGTTTGTCTCAATTCTGTAATCACGTCTAATCATCTCCTTTCATGATTAAACGGATCTACATATTTCTACCACGTCTCACCGTCTCTCCAGATTTCATTGTAACGTAGTTCACAGGGGATAGCAAGATGAAGAAAATAAAGGCAACAAAAAACTGACATGAGGATCAGGTATCTTTTCTTCCGAAAATATGATGATCCATATGCCAGTTTTTGTATTTATTTATGTAGGGTTGTATTATTTCACATAAACCTTCTTAACTGTACTCCAGCCAGAGTAATAATAACGTGTTTCATAATTATGATTTACTCTTACATCCCGTGTTTTATAAGCACGTATACGAACATAATAAGTTCCTTTTTTTAATCCATATGCTCTTACATTCTCACTATTACCATAAGAAAATGATTTCTTTCCTTTTTTAAACTTCTTATCTCTTGCAACCTGTATCTGGTAACCCTGCATATCTGAATTTCTTTTAAATGTAGCTGTAATTCCTTTTCCAGTATCCTTTACTTTTTTAATCTTAACAGTTGGCATTACTTTTGAAGAAGTCTTAAAGGAATAAGTACCTGTACCACCCACTCTCTCAAAGGTAATATAGTATGTTCCCTTCGGCAGAAAATATTTATATTTATGGACACCGGCTGTAATATTATACTCTCCAATAGTTACATCTCCGGCAGTGTTTTCTATAGTAATCTTCATCTGCTTTATCTTGCTGGATAATGTCAGATTCAAATACAGATTCTTTGGTACCTTTACTTTGTAAATATCAACTTTATCGCCACAAGCTAACTGAGCTTTGATTCGGCTTCCAATCTTATAAGGAGTTGCCATTCCAATCTCATTGTTCTTTGCCATAGAATGTTCTGACTTTGTTTCTCCTGCTGACTTGAATGATGGTACAAATGAGAACGATGCTCCTGTTCCTGTTCCCCAATGTCCTACTATCTCCAAAGTATAATTTCCAGCTAACAAATCGATCCATACGTTCGTCTTGCCTTCTGAAACTCTGGTAGAACCTACTACCGATCCACTCTCATCCAGGAAATTCATTTCCTCAATCTGTGTCCATGCACATTCACTCACAGAAGCCACATTAAATTTAAGTGTTACATGACCAGACTGTTTCAATGAGAATTTATAACTGTAATACTCACCGTTGCTTGTGATCACTCCACTATACGAACTGCCCCATTTCAGTTTTGTTCCCTCTGTTGTTCCTGCTGCAGATGCCTTCTGCACTGGCATCACTAACATTACGAATGCTGCTGCCAGCATTACAATTAACCCTTTCCATAAGCTCTTGTTTTTCATCATTTTTCTTCTCCTTTTCATTTTTTTATTACAACAAATATTTACAGATGCAAGAGAAATATTATATTTTCCTGCCTTCTACTATATAAGACAGGGGCAAATGGAAAAAGGTTTTAAAGTTTTCAAATTTTTTTAAAAATTTTGTCCCTATTTACGTTTGTGTGTCTGATGTATCAACAGTATAATTATACATTTCACGAATTGCATATGCAATTAGAAAATTAAGTAGTCCAAATTCAAATACAAACCAATGAGGCTTTTCAGATAATCTGGGAGGCCTTTTTATATTCATAGGGTGCATTTAAGGGTATGAATTTTGTTTATGCAAGGAGGTTCATGCCATGGCACTCACAAATGAAGAACTGCAAGATATTTTAGATAACCTTACACCAGAAGAACAGAAACAACTATATAATCAGTTGGGTAGAAACATATCGAACACAGAACCTACAACACCTACCCAATCAAATAAGGATCCTATATCAAAAGAAAACAGCAAAGTTTACTGTTGTATCAAATGTGGTTCTGCAAACTACAAGAAAATGGATATACCAACACAGGTATGCAACGATACCAATGTAAAGATTGTAATAGTTCATGGTCTGAAATAAAGATATATACCTTGACTTTGTTACCTTGGGTCATACATTAGCAAGTAAATATGATTGTTGGATAACACTAGCAAAGTGGCAAGCCAAGGGTGGACAAAAGAATGAGGACTTCCGAAAGAATATAGTTCCATACATGAGCAAAATTGTTTATTATCCTAATTCCGGAGATGTTTTTAATATAAGAAATTTAGATGGAATAAGTTATTATTCAATATCAAAACAAATATACATAGATAAACAGGTAAAAGACATAGATATGCACATAAAGCACAGTGCATTTAATCAGGAATGGCATAATAGTAAAATCAGTTATACGCTACATTCTTCAATTGTCAATGGAATTATAAATAAGTGTATTAGTAAAAATAAGATGAAGCCAGAACATAATTCAAAGCACAAATATTTTGTAGTAACTAGCTTAATGCTATCATCTGGTGGTGGTAAGACATCATTCTCAAATTTTTCATCTGATGGTAAATTACTAGTAATAAATCCAATGTCAATAGCTGAACAAGAAGCAAATGGGAATTATAAAAATTTATATAGTTCGAACAACAAATATGAATGTGAAAGCTGCATAAGTTATTTGAATACAGCCATTATTAGATTTATTTTATATGCAAGCTGTTGTGGAAATTCATTTACAGCTCAAGAAACATGGAGATTTGTCCCAGCTCCAGAAGCCTTTGACCATATATTTACAGACCAAGAACTATATAAAAAATACGACCTCACCGATGAAGAAATAAATATCATAGAATCTGTCATCAAAGAACGAAAATAAACATACCAATCCCCCTAGTCATGTGGTAAAATATAGATATCAAATGACAAGGGGGATTTTTTATGACAGTGCCAGAAATGATAAAAGCAATAAATCAGTTGCCTAATTTTTTATATGTGTTTTACTCTGAAGATGGCTGTCACAGAGTTATACTTGGTGGAGCATCATGCTTGACAAAAGACAAATATGATAATCTTGATATGGCAGAATATCATTTTAATATAATGGAAGATCTTTATCAAAAAGATATTCTAACCGATGAGGAAAAAGCTAATATGGGTTCAAGAATGAAACGTATAATGAATCTTTGTGATTATAGACATTCTAAGCTGCATAAATTAAATGACCAAGAAAATTATCTAAATGGACTAGATAATGAAGCATTGAATGAAATAAGTAATCAGATAAAAATGTATCAAAAGGCTCGCGAATATTATAGAGACTATGTATATGGAAAGAGATAACATGGAGGGTTTATTATGGCACTAATCAAATGTCCGGAATGTGGTAAAGAAATATCCGATAAAGCATCAGCATGTCCTAACTGTGGAATTACAATGAATGATATAAAAGTAATGGAACGTGAAAAAGAGGAAGAACAACTGTCTTTAGATTTCAACTATGTTTTTATTTGTCCTAAATGTGGAAATATCAATGGTGGAAAGACAAAGCAACAAAAACACTGCATTATGTGTAACGAAGCTTATGTTCAAACGGACATGCTAAGACAGAAATACCAAGCTATTATATCAAAGAACTTATTTACATCAACTGCATATAAGATAGATGAGCTTCAAGATAAATTAAAAAATGAATATGTCAAAGACACAATAAACGAGGAGTATGTAAATAAAACTCGGGATAAGCAAGAAGAAATTAGAGACACACTTTTAATAACTAATGCAACTCCGAAAAATGTTCCAAAGTGTCCTACATGCGGTTCAACTAATATTCAAAAGATCTCTGGTACAAAAAGATGGGTTACAACAGGTTTATTTGGTTTAGCAAGTAGCAACGTTGGGAAGACCATGGAATGCAAAAATTGTGGATACAAGTGGTAAGGAGGTACATGACAATGACAAATGGAGAAGTATGGAAATTATGCTTAGATGACAGAACAGTTAAGTTTGAAGAACTAAAGAAAGAACTTGGACAGCTGGAGATTGACTATAGGAAAGCAGAATTTGAAGAGGACATGTATGCACGATTGAAAGAAAATGCTGGCTCACAATATCGTCCGACCTTTACTGAAAAACATGATAAGAGCATGAAAAATGTAGATGGACTCGAAGAGAAAAAAGAGAAACTTCAAAATGATATAAAGATTATAGAAAGAGAAATTGATTATATAAACAATTTAATGAAGTAATTCCAAGGCTACCTCACCATCCAAGTGAAGTAGCCTTTTAAAAATTCCATTCTAATAAATTGTACGACAACTTAAAGTAAAAATGAATACCCATTAGTAAGAAATGAATAGAAAATGAATAAAAGTGTGGTGTTTCGTATAATTATGAGTTAATACGCATCAGACACACTTTTGTAAAAAGGGAGAAAATTTTTTTCACCTTGACTCATACTGTCCAGATAAAACGAAAACGCCGTCTGTGATATTTTTACCACAAACGGCGTCCTTTGCTTTTACTGTTATTTTGTTATTTTGTTACCTTGACCTTGGAAGATAAGCCTTTGCTCTTAAACAGCTTCTGATAAGAGGAAACCTTCTTCTTAGGTACCTTGATCGTTGTAACCTTGGTTATACCCTTAAACGCATTTTTAGAAAGCTTCTTTGAGGTTATCTTTGAAGACTTAATTGTAATTGTCTTCAGCTTCTTACATCCGCTAAATGCCTGATCTCCGATCTTCGTTGTCTTCGCCGGAAGCGTAATACCGGTAAGAACTTTGCAGCCCTTAAATGCATATGCTCCGATCTCCGTTACGTTCTGTCCCATAGTAACGGTTTTAAGTTTTATTGCTCCATTGAAAGCATTCTTGGAAATCTTACTAACATTGCTTCCGATTGTAACCTTTGTTACCTTCTTATTATTCTTGAAAGCACCCTCTGCGATCTGTGTTACTTTGTATTTCTTACCTCTGATCTTCACGGTTGCCGGAATGCTGACAGTCTTAGCCTTTTTATTTACAGGTGCTTTATATGCAACTGTTTTCTTGGATGTGCTTATAACCTGAACCTTTGCAGCTTTACTGTCATCAGAAACCACATCCCCCTTCTTGATCGGTTTTACTATTGGTTTTTCCGGTGTTGGCTTCACCGGTGTTGGCTCCTGAAGCTTTGCGATTGGCTCTGTTCTTGTCTTTTTGCAGACACTGCAGGTATATGTCTTTACACCCTCTGTCTTTGTAGTTGGCTGTGTTGTAACCTTTCCTTTATCCCATGTATGTCCGGTTGCCTTCAATTCTTCTGTATCTATAACCTCATTACACTCGGTACATCTATATGTGATAGAACCATTTTTCTCACAGGTTGGCTCAACTCTTGTTCCATTATCTTTGATATGTTTCGTATGTGGTGCCTTAACCTTGATTATTACTACATATTCGTCAGATGTATATGCTCTTTCTTCTGTATAAGATGTTACTGTAATTGTAGTCTCACCGCATCCCATTATAGTAACTTTACCGGTCTCATCTACAGCAGCAACCTCCGGATCAGCCGAAACATACCGTAATGCAGAGAGCTTGGATTCAAGCGCTGTATCCTTTAAAGCCACATCCAGTGTAAATGCGCCATCGCCAAATACCTTCTCATAAGTCTCCGTACCGGTTAATTCAAGTCTGGTAGTTGGAAGAACCGTTACCGCAATCCTCTTTGTTGTAGAACCCTTACCTGTACTTGCAGTGATAATGGTCGATCCCTTGCCTAACGCAGAAATGGTAATTCCATCACAAGCAGCTATCTCTTCGCCGCCTTCTGCGACCTTATAATCAATAACATCTGTTGATCCATCGTTAAGTTTGGCATCAATCCAGATCTTCTCGCCCTTATAAAGCGTCACCTTATATTCACCGGCTGATGCATCCCACGCAAAATCATCAGAATCGGAAGTAATCGTAATACTGGTTCCCTTTACATACTTTGTTAATGTAACATTTATGGAATGTGATAATTCAGAATCTGCATAGTAGTTTACTGCACTATCCTTAATTGTTACATTAACAGCGATTTCTGCTGTTCCTGCCTTTGAATAGGATGTATCATAAGCAGTCGTGATAACTCCGTTTGATACATTTGCCACGATATTTGACTGATCGGATATCTTCTTATAAGATACAGTATATTCATCTGCTGCAAGGCCCTCGATCTCGCCAAATTCTATCTGAAGCTCATGCTTTACATCATTCTGAACTGTAAATTCATTTGATCTTACAAGTGCATCGATATCCGTAAGCTTCGCTTTTGCAATTGTAAATGTTGCTTCCTTACTGTTTGTAGTATGAATACCATCACCCTTGATCGTAAGTCTACCGGTACCGGCATTCACATTCTCACCATACTCTACCGTATACTGATCATCCGGAACAACTGCGCCATCGATTGTAACTTCGATATTTTCCTTATCCGGTGTCTGCTGCGTTCCATCATAGGTATATTCGCCATTTACTGCTACTGCTGCCTCTGCAAGATCATAGTATAAGGTTGGCTGTGTGATCACTATTGTATACTGGATCACTACTGTTTTCGCTTTATCTACATATATATCTGCTACATATGTTGCCTCAACCGCATTCTGTCCGACTACTTCACTTGATACAAAATCAATCTGACCAACTGAATTGGTAAATCCCTGTACCTGAAGACGGATCTTATCCTTCAGTGCTGAGATATCACCGACATTCTTACCTAATGCAAACTTAACAACATGCTCCGCATTATCTACATCTGTAGCAACAAATGATTCGCCGCCCGCAGTAAGTGTGGTCTTTCCCTTATTTAAGCCTGCAAAATCAAATACAGTTATTTCATAAGATGCTGTAATATCATCACTGTATCTGTCATCTGCAATATACTGAAGTGTTACCGTCTGTGCAGAAACGCTGTTCATATCATAGCCTGTAACCTTCAACTCCTTATCAATATCAACCGGTGCAGTCTTCTTATTCTTATAAGTCTTTACTACCTTCAGACCATTCAGATCAAACTCTGCCCCTTTGGCAAATGCTGTCTTATTTGGGAAACGTTCGATGCTGATCGATTCTACGGTTGATTTTGCTTTTACTGCAAATTTTATCGTCTCACCACGATATTCAGATACCGATAATACTACATTGTACTCTCCTGTTTCCTGATTCTTTGTAACATAACTGCTGTCATTTATAATGGACTTGCCATCCAACAGGATATCTGTGATCTGGAAACCGTCATGTGCAACAATGTTATTAATTGCATATGTACCGGTAGTAGTATCCTCCAGGCTGGACTCATCGATGATCAACTGGTTCTCTGCAAGATTTCCCTTTGCATTGTAGGTTACACCATCATCAATATCCAGTTCAAGGTATACTGCAATCTCCCCTTCCTCCGGAGTCTGATTCTTTCCCTTTGTGATAACACCATTTCCGGTATATTTACCATTCATAAAGAACTTACCGTAAATATTAGCATTTTCTTCCAGATTAAGAGAACCGTTCAATACAATGATACCATATTCGGAATCCATCGCCATTGTTCCCTTAACTGTTAAAGTACCATTGATGATCAACTGTGCATCACTGTCAGCTGCCCAGACAAGCGCACCCGGAAGTACATTATCATGCTGTGGATCAACTACAAGTTCAACGTCCTTAGGAATGATCAGCTTGGATGATGACGGTAATTCTAATGTTGTTCCTGCTTTAATATGTGTACTCTTGCGAATGGTTGCTGTTCCATAAACCTCATATGTCTTTCCTACGAACAGAACAGAGTTAGAAACAGTTCCCAGAACAGGAACATCCTCTGCCTTTGCTCCACAGATATTATCACCGATAATTGTAATATCAGAAGCAGATGAGCCATTCAGTGCTCCTACTGCAATACCATTTTCAGCACTGAGGTTGACTGTTGCATCTGTTAAGACATTTACGTTCTTAACATCTCCTGCATAAGCACCGATCGCCGGACCATTTGCAGCAATAACTATAAGCTTTCCTTTTGTCTCAACGACCTCGCCGATAATATTAATATCCCTTGTCTCTGAATTCAGACCGGCTCCGATACCGGCTCCATTTCCTCTTGCTCTGATACTAATAAAACCTGTATTTGAAATATTAATATTTGTTGCCTCTGATACAGTATCTGTTGCTCCGGAACCAATACCGGCTCCGTTTTCTGTACCATCGACAGTCAGATTTCCTGCATACTCTAAATAAATATTGATATTATCAACGGATGCATTCTTACCGGAACCGATACCGGCTCCGTCTGTTCCTGCTGTTACCGTTACAGCTACATTTCCTGAAATGTAAATATCGGAGGCTGCACCTGCCAGACCGGAACCGATACCTGCTCCATTTGCTCCACCAACTGCTGTTACAGTTCCACCTGATATCATAATATACGATACCTTTGCATTTGCTCCCGAGCCAACACCAGCTGCATCTGTGCCGCCTGTTGCTTTTTTTACAACACCGCCTGTTACCTTAATCTCTGTTGCTTCTACATCAGATCCGGAACCGATACCGGCTCCGCCGTCTCCACCGGTCGCTATTACAGTTCCTCCTGAAATGGTAATACCGGAAGCAAGCTTTGCTTCATCATTTATGTAAGCACCGGAACCAATACCGGCTCCGCCAATATTTTTAGAACCGATCGTTCCACTTCCCGCTGTTGCATTTACGATTCCGCCTGCAATCTCGATATTGGCAGCATCACCATTTGCGCCGGAACCGATACCGGCTGCTCCGTTTGCACCAATTGCTGTTACGTCTGCATTTTCTGAGATCCGGATGCCATCAACCGGCATATTGTACTGAGAACCGATACCGGCTGCTCCATATGCTGCATAGCTTTCATTTGATGGCTGTGATCCCCTTGCTTTTATAATTACATTTCCATTTATCTCAATATTTGAAACAACCTTTAAGGTTTTGTCTGTACCACCACCGATACCGGCTGCTCCATATGTCGCATTGTTACCGGCAGTTGCATTTATAGTACCTTTCGTCGTAGAAGTCAGTACCAGCTTACCGCTTCCATTCTTCTGGATCGCTGCATAAGCTCCCGATGATGTCAGATTGTTTGTTCCGTAAGCAGTGATCGTCACGGTCTTACCCTCTGCCGGATTTACTGTGATCGCTGCCCCCTGAGTATTCCGTGTGATCGTCAGACTACGGATCGCAAGATTCACATCAATATCCCCTGCTGCCTTGATCTGACCCTTCATAACCTTACCGGATTTTGTTCCGAACAGGATCATCTCCTTATCAGATTTGATCGTAAGTCCATCCGTCTCCGAATAAGAATAGTCATCTTTTGTTGCTGTTTCCGCTGTGCTCTTTACTCCAAGCCAGAGTCCATCCTCCAGCTTCGTGTATTTGTCATAGCCATATGGATCAGCGATCGTATTTGTAAATGTACCATATGCTGTCTCCATACCGGATTTTGACACCGCATATTTTGTTGTATTACTTCCTACCTGATACATACCGGTATTATCATATGAGATCGATACGCCGGATGTCTTTGACTCTACATATCCCCTATGATATTCACCATCAAAAGTAATCCTTATATCATTTGGAATCACATAAGGTGCTCTCTTACAATAAAGATAAATATATGCACCTCCGGCATTTTTATTGAGATCTCCATCAATCTTGTTCCAGTTGCTGTCAACCTCCTGCTGATATTCACTTGTAAGACCGCTTCCTGAGTTTCCTCCGGCATACTGCAGCTTTCTATCATCGGTATTCCAGATACCAAGTGATGAGATTGGATCTCCTGCATTTCTGTCCTTTGTTGCATAGACGTAGATATAACCGGACTTTGAACCTACACCATCATTCAGGTCACCCGTCTTTCTCTCAACGCTATATCCGTCAAGACTGCTTGATGTACCTGCATCACTCTGCCATACAGACCATATTCTTGTATATGCCTGTGCCGGATCTGTGGTCGTCTTTACCCAGATATAATCATTGGATCCTTTTCCACATCCCCTGTTTACATTTCCCGCATTTCCATCAATAGACAGTCTTGTATATCCTGCATAATTGGCACTAAATCCACCGGATTTAATATCACAGATATACAGCGTCTGACGTGTCGCCGCTTCCGACTTTATATTCGGAAAAAAGTTACCGATACCTGCAACCGTTGCAAACACCATAACTGCAGCCACTACCACTGACATGAAATGCTTCACAAATTTAATTTTCTGTTTCAATCTTATTTCCTCCTTTTTATTTTTCTATATAAAAGAGCCAAATGCTCTTATATATTAAAGCGTCTGTTTTATAACAGACCAATCTCCCGACCGCGTTCGACTGCCTCCTGACGCGTCGGAACCTGCAGCTTACGAAAGATATTACAACTATGGAACTTCACAGTTCCCGTCTTTTTGCCCAGTTGTCGTGCAATATCATCATTACTTAAGCCCTGTGCCATCAAACGAAAGACTTTCTCTTCCATCTGAGTCAGAGGTTCATAATATTCATATGGAGATTTTAAATAATCAGGGAAATAAGTACCGACCGAATATGCAAGTTCCTTAATCTCACTTATGAAGGAATCTTCTTCATATTCTTTCTGATAAATTGCCAGCATTTGTACCATACAATTGCCTGTGTCCGCAAGCAGTCTGATATAACCGCACCTTTTTGCAAGCACAATGGCCTTGGAAAGCTCCTCACACATGCCTTCCATATTCTTCATCTTATAATATATGATAGCTGACAACATATAGCATTCACACAAATCCATATAACGTCTGCCCGGAATCAACAATGCAATAAGCTGGTGTGTCAATACATAGGCAGCCATATATTTGCCTGTCTGTATATAACATCGCACCTTAACCATCCATGCATACATATCCATCATGAAGATGCCCTTATTCTCATCCGGTGCTATATCATCTAACCAACGCTCTACATCCTGTAGTCGCCCATCATAACAGGCACCAAGACATTCGATCGCATCCAGACTTGAAGTTAATTCATCCCATCCCGTAACCTGTATCCGTTTCCGAATCTTTTCCACCAAAGGACGTGCAGCTTTTGTCTGTCCATTTACCAAAAGGATCTTCATCTGAAGTGCAAGTGCCACAAACAGACAACGCATATCCTTCTCCTGCTCGATCAACGGAATCGTTCCGGTCACAAGAATCAGTGCTTCAAAACAATTATTGTTCTGATAATACCACTCTGCCAGCATGATCTCATACACTTTCTGTCCAACACTTCCACCATATAATCGGCATGCGGCTTCTGTTATCCTGTCCTTGCTTTTTTTCAGATATTTTCCATATCTTGTAAAGTCGCGAAAACCATTCAGTATACTTGGTCTGCATGCTGAAAGCGTAAGGCCCATCACAGGCACCAGTTCTTCTTCAATTAGAAAGCTTACGATCCGAAAAAACATTGCATCACTTATATATGGCATGACAAGTTCTGTTTTGATACGACAAATATCCATCATATCATATGTATCCATTTTCACCAGCCGCGGTGTCTTCCCCATAAACTGTACATATGCTTTTGCCTGACTCAAGTCCCCATCCATAGCAGATAGCAATGCAAGATGAGTAAACAGAACCGGATGTGCGGACAGCTCTTCTTTTTTCAGCCCGTAGAAATATGCCCGGCACCCCCAAAGCACCGGCATGGAAAATGGTTTCTTCACAAACTCATCAAAAATAATCTCTAACAGATGGCCTTCTTTTTTTGCTGTCGCTAATATCAGCAACACTTCTTCTTCCGATCGTGGATAAATTATCTCGTTATTCATTTGTTTCATACATACCCCCATAACCCTGACGCTTATAGATTATATTATTTATTCCTGTTTTTGTATAGCAAACCTTTCAGACATAAAAACCAAACCCTTGCCCAAACCCTTGTGATTTTCACACCTGACCGGAACGCTTTTAACTTTATAGAACATATTTTGTAAATAAAGTAAAAAACGGATCCACCTTCCGATGAACCCGTCTGTTGTCATAATTGTTTTCTTACATAATATCTACATCTGCACTGTAATCTACACCATCGATCTTAAATCCGAACATGTTGTAGAACTCATCCCAGTATCCATCGATATCTGCAAGCTCTTTTACATTTTCGCTGGTAACCGCATCCCAGTTCTTTGCAACTGCTTCCTGAATGTCATCTGCCATTTCCCAGTCATCCATACGAATAAATCCATTCTCGTCTGTCTCTGCTTCTCCAGCCATCTTATCAAGGAAAAGTCTTGCCATCTGCTCGATACAGCCCTCATGAACACCCTTTGCCTTCATCTGCTTATATAACAGCGTGATGTATAACGGAACAACAGGAATTGCTGCACTGGACTGTGTTACAAGTGCCTTGTTGATTGCAATATAAGATGTAACATTTGCAAACTTCTCATTGATGATATCACTTGATCTGTACAGATCCTTCTTTGCCATACCGATCGAACCTTCCGCATAGATTGGGAATGTGATCTTTGGTCCGATATAAGAATATGCAACAGTTGTCACATGCTCTGCCAGAACACCTGCATCTGATAATGCCTGCATCCAGTCGATCCAGTCCTCACCACCCATAACCTTGATGGTGTTCTCGATCTCTTCCTCGGTTGCTGCCGGGATATGTGCCATTGTTACTGTATTGTCCTTCAGAACTAAAGTCTTATTGGAATACTCCTCACCTACAGTCTTAAGTACAGAAGAATACTTATGTCCATCCGGTGTTACACGTCTTGGTGCTGCAAGGCTGTAAATTACCATATCGACAGTTCCAAGATCTGCCTTGATCGTATCAATTACCTGCTGTTTGATCTCCAGTGAGAATGCATCTCCGTTGATGGATTTTGCATACAGACCAGCCTTCTTTGCTTCTTCTTCAAACGCTCTTGTATTATAGAAGCCTGCGGTCGCTGTTCTTCTTCCATTGGATTCCTTCTCGAACATAACACCAAGTGTATCTGCATCATAGCCAAATGCAACTGCGATTCTGGAAGCGAGTCCATATCCGGTCGATGCTCCGATCACAAGTACCTTCTTTGGTCCCTCAACCTTTGGCTGTGCCTTTACATACTTAATCTGATTCTTTACATTTTCTGCACAACCAACCGGATGAGCGGTGGTACAGATATAATCCTTTACTCTTGGTTCTACTACCATTTTAATTTTCTCCTCTGATCTTCCGATTTATTCGGACTTTCTTTCTCGATTTATATTTATACATTCCGTATTAATATCTTTTTTCTGATCCGTTACATCTGCGGGTGCTCTTTATTTGCAAACTTCGTGTAATCCTGCATCCATACAAGATCAACGGAACCTGTCGCACCTTTTCTTTGTTTTGCGATGATGATCTCAGCGATACCTTTTTTCTCGGTATCCGGATTGTAATAATCATCACGATAGATGAACATAACAACATCGGCATCCTGCTCGATCGCACCGGATTCACGCAGATCGGCAAGCACCGGCTTATGATCCGGTCTGGAGTCAACTGCACGGTTCAACTGTGACAGGGTAATAACCGGAACATTCAGTTCTCTTGCAAGCACCTTTAATGCTCGCGATGTATCAGAAATAAACTGCTGTCTGGACTCTACATGCTTGTTCGTGCTCATCAACTGTAAATAGTCGATGATGATAAGCCCCAGGTCGTTGTTCTGTTTTAATTTTCTGCATTTGGAACGCAGGTCGGCTACCGTGATCGCAGAATTATCATCAACAAAGATCGGGGCATCAGCAATAACCTCTGTACTCTCCATGATCTTATCCCATTCATCATCTACAAGCTGTCCCGTCTGGATCTTCTGTGAATTAACAAGTGAATCCAGCGCGATCATACGTGTTACCAACTGTTCCTTCGACATTTCCAAACTGAATATTGCTACCGGAATACGCTTCTTTACAGCTACATGATGTGCGATATTTAAGACAAATGCAGTTTTACCCATAGCAGGACGAGCCGCTACCAGGATCAGTTCCGATCCATGCAGACCTGTCAGCATGTTATCCAGATCGATAAATCCAGTCGGCACACCGGTAACTCTGGTGTTCTGTCTGGATGCAGCCTCGATCTGATCGATAACATCTAATACGATTGAATCGATCGACGCAAAATCATTTGCACCGTTTCTCTGCTGTACGATCTTGTAGATCCCACTCTCTGCTGTCTCAAGCAGACCATCCACGTCATCCGTATCCAGATAACAGTCCTTTTCAACATCCTCACACATCTTGATCATACGGCGAAGCACCGCTTTATCTGCTACGATCTTCGCATAATACTTGGCATTTGCCGAGGTTGGCACTGCGGCTATGATATCTGCAATATAACTCATACCCGCCACATCTTCCGGAATATTCTTCTCCCGGAGCCGGTTATTCAGCGTGATCAGATCGACCGCCATTCCTTCCTTGAACAGCTCGATCATGTTCTCATACAGAATCGCATTCTGTGCACTGTAAAAGTCTTCCTTCGTAAGTATATCCGATACGTCTACGATCGCATCACGATCCATGATCATAGAACCGATAACTGACTGTTCTGCATCCAGGTTATATGGTTGTTTCTTCCTGATAAATGCGTCTTCCATTAGTCAGCCTCTTCTACCTTTACTGTTAGCTCTGCCTGTACCTGTGGATGCAGCTTGATCTTAACAGTAAATGTTCCCATTGCTTTGATCGCATCCTTCAGCACGATTTTCTTTTTATCAATATCATAATGCAACTGGCTCTTGATCGCATCTGAGATCTCCTTGGAGGATACAGAACCAAATGCCCTTCCGCCTTCTCCTACCTTGATACCGACGGCTACAGATGCCTTTTCAAGCTCTGCTGCCAGCGCTTTTGCTGCTGCAAGATTCTCTGCTGCAACCTTTTCTTCATGCGCTTTCTTTAACTTATAATCATTCAGGTTCTTCGGTGTTGCCTCAAGTCCCAGCTTTCTCGGGATGATATAATTTCTGGCATGACCGTCACTGACATTTACCAGCTCTCCTTTTTTTCCGAGACTCTTTACATCTTCCAGTAAGATAACCTTCATATTAAATATCTCCTTCCTTATACATCTCCTCAAGTAAATTGACAAGCTGTTCCTTTACTTCTTCCTTTGTTGTATTCGTAAACTGTGCGGCTGCAATATTCGCATGGCCACCGCCACCCATACGTTCCATGATGATCTGTACATTTACATCATCGATCGACCGGGCTGATATCTTAACATCATCTCCAAGCTGTGCAATGACAAAGGAGGCACGCACGCCTGCTATATTTAACATCTCGTTTGCCACCTTCGCTGTCAATACGATCGGTGACTCCGGACCTTCTTTCGGTTCAAATACAGATACCGCAAACATTCCGAGAACCATCTCGGCATTTCTGACACCATCTGCCTTCTGTCTGTAAGAATCAATATCACTCCGGAACATCTTACGGACACGCATAACATCCGCACCGCTTCTTCTTAAATATGCGGCCGCTTCAAAGGTACGCACGCCTGTCTTTGTCAGGAAATTATCCGTATCGATCAGGATCCCGGCATACATAGCATCCGCCTCGGACGGACGCAACTTAATTTTTTCATCCATGTACTGCAACATCTCTGCGATCATTTCACATGCAGATGATGCAAATGGTTCTACATAAGAAAGGGTTGCATTGGCAATGACATCCTTGGTCTGTCTGTGATGGTCGAATACAACTACCGTCTTTGCATAGGAGATCAGCTCCTCACATTCCGTCAGACTTGGATTATTGACATCCACAACAACCAGCATGGTATCAGCATTGATCATCTCGATCGCCTGCTCATTGTTGATGATCATATCATCCCCATACATACTGTTGGCAGTAAAATTACCATAGATCGGACTGATGGCAGAGGACACTTCATTGATTACGATATGTGCCTCCTTATTCATGGAATTTACCATCCGGTATACGCCGATCGCCGATCCAAATGCATCCATATCCGGATTCTTATGCGCCATAATGATAACTTTTTCTTTTGTTTCCAGTAATTCCTTGAATGCCAGTGTCTTAACACGGGCTTTTACTCTGGTTGATTTCTCAGTGCCCTGACTACGTCCGCCGTAATAAGTGATCTTGTCATTCGACTTTAATACAACCTGATCACCACCTCGTCCAAGTGCAAGTTCCATTGCAGAACGGGCAGCTTCAAAATCTTCTATAAAGCTCTTATATTCCGTGCCCAGACTGATTGAAAGCGTCAATGGAAGATCATTTCCGATATTGATTGCTTTTACTTCATCCAGCAACGCAAACTTATTCTCCTGAAGCTGTGGAAGATATTTTTTCGGCATAACAAACATGTACTTGTCCTTCTCAAAGGAACGTACAATGGCATCTACGTTTGCCATATATTTATTGATCTTTCGATCGACGAGAGCAACCAGCAGAGAATGTCTTACCTCTTCCAGGTCATCAAATATCTCATCGTAATTATCAATGTAGATCAGACCGGTCACCAGCTTCTGCTCTTCATTCTCTTTTGCCAGTTTATTCCGTTCTGTCATATCAAACAGATACATAGCGGTGAAGTTTGTAACTCCTGTATGTTTTTTCCGTTTGATCGTTTTCTTCTCCTGTGGCTGGTCCTCTGTAACCGGCAGATTCTCCATTTCCTCCTCATGTTCTGAGGTCTCCTGTTCCTGGACACTGTCTACCGGTCCATCCGGATTTACGCGAATATTCTTAATCTCAACCCTGTACTCTTTTCCATCGTATTCAATATCCGCATGTACCGGCTCATCACACTCACCCGGTATCATCTCATGGGTCAGTCCCTCAAATACCTGCATCGCAGTCAGACGCATCAGCTTCCGCTTGCTGGTGTTCGTAATATGAGCAAATTCATCATTCGCCCATGCGATCCTGCCTGTCTTATCCAGTATCGCATATGGAATCGGGAACTCACGGATCAGATCTTTCTGAACCCGCCCATTTTCCATTGCACGATTTGCGTATGCTGCTTCACTGGACACTCTGGAAGAAATATAAAGGACTATCACCACAACCGAGTACACTGCAGTAAATATGATCCCTACAATTCCTGCAACAACACTGACCGTCAGCATCCAGATATCACAAAGTACAAATAATGCGATCACATAAAGCGGCATCTGTAAATATATTTCATGTCTGGTGTCTGTATGTCTGTTATCATTCATGGAGATAATCCTTTCCGGGCATCCTGAAAAATGCCCTGTCTTTATTCATATTTGTATGTGAGTCTATGATCTATTTCTCATTGTCTTTCTTATACTGACTCATTCTGGTATCAATCTTGTTTGTAATTCCAAGACCAAATGCCTGCTCATTTTCCTTATACTGCAATAACGCACGGAACATGTATACATCCTCCGGTGTTGTTACCTTGATATTTCCTCTGTTGCCTTCTACAATATGTGCAACGATATTCTGGCTTCTGATGATTGTACATGCATCTACCATTCCTTCATAACCGGTTGGTGTAGCGCGGACAACATCATGTGCTGCAATGATATCCTTCAGATAGAAGGACTGTGGAGCCTGTGCAGAATAAGTATCCTTTCTTGGTGGTACGGAATCAATCTCGATACCATCCTCACTGATCATAATCGTTTCATAGCAGGCTGTTGATGTGATCGCATTTCCATATTTCTTAACGGTTGCAATATTGTTTGCAATAACATCATAAGATACATATGGACGAACGCCATCATGGATCAGCACGATAGAATCCTCCGGACACTCTGACTCTGCCATCTTAAGTGCGTTGTAAATAGAATCCTGTGAAGTTGCTCCACCTGCTAATACATGCTTTACCTTTGTAAGGTGATATTCGTTTGCAAGATCCTCTACATAAGGAATGTAATCCTTCAGAACAGAAATATAGATCGCATCAATCTGATCATGGTACTGAAATAACTGTAATGTATGGATCAGAATTGGCTTTCCATTGATCTCAAGAAACTGTTTTGGGACACCTGCTCCCATTCTTACTCCGCTTCCACCTGCAAAAATAATTGCTATATTCATCTACTGTTTTCTCCTTTTTCTCTAATTATTTTCATGAAACCGGACTGCCGTCTGGCAATCCCCTCGCAGAATGTTCTTGTATATACTTATCCCATTCTGCATAGATATATTAATATTATAACGTATTCACAAAAAATTCAACTATAGGTTTTTCACAACCTCCAAAATCCGCTCCGTTGCCTGTCCATCACACATTTGCATATGGTATTTCAGGCATTCCCGGATCTCATCTGTCCGATCCTGTGTGAATTCCCGGTCTATCGCAGCCACCAGCTTCGTTCCATCGGATACGATCTGGCATGGGAAAGAATCATATGGAACATAGAATCCTCTGGCATGGTCAAAGAAATCAAAATCCGGTGCAAAGAATAAAAACGGCTTCTCATATACCATATAGTCAAATAATACCGACGAATAATCCGTGATCAGCAGATCTGCAACTGCAAATATTTTCTCGGATGGCAGATCGCAGTTCGACTTCATTCCCTTTTCTTCCAGATGCGGATGCAGCTTGATCACCCAGTAATACCGGTCTGAGGTTTCTTTCATGGCTCTCTGTATTTCTTCCATTCCACAGAGCGTCGGCATAGCTGCATTTCCACGAAATGTCGGAGCCCACAGGATGACTTTTTTCCCTTTTGCATCCGGATATTTCCGGTAGAATTCCTCACGGTTTGCCTGATTCCACGCTTCATCATAATAACAGTCTGAACGGCTGATCCCGGTTGCCTGTACAACACCCGGTGCAAGCCGCATCGTCTTTGTAAATACCGGCACACAGCATAGTGCACTGACGGTCAGCAGATCATAGTTTTTGTAAACCGAACCGCCTTTATACATCTTCGGAATATCCTCCGTCGTATCATATCCGCTTTTCTTAAGCAGTCCTCCGGAATGCCAGAGCTGCACAACCTTCGTCTCCGGACGTTTTGTGCAGGCAGAAACCGGAAGGAAATTATCACAGATAAACACATATTCGGCGACCGCATACCGTTTCATAAACTGCTTCAACCATTTTAACAGGCTGCCATATCCCATCTTTCCAAAATCAGTGACCCACGTTTCATTCTTATACTCTGGATTTCCCTGCAGTGTTTCATACATTTTTCTCATGGAAAAAGGTAGATCCTCATGATGTGCATCGGCAAAAATTACCAGTCCCTTTTCGACCGGCTTTCCGACATACCGTTTGTAGAGCATCGGCAGATAGATCTGCTGCATCGCCATTTTCAACACCTGTTTTATATAAAATACTATCTTCATGTGCTTCAAAATAAACCTTTCGACTATTTTGAAAACCGGCGGCATCCGCGTTTTCATGCGTATGCCGCCGGCTTATCGTCATCTTCTATCTAACTTTATTAACCATTGATTCTGGAAAGAAGCTCTTTGCCAAGTTCTTCGTTTCCTGGTTTGCCAAGTAATGCGAACATGTTCTTCTTGTAGCTTTCTACACCTGGCTGGTTAAATGGATTTACACCAAGTGTGTATCCACTGATACCACATGCAAACTCAAATGTGTAGAACAGCTCACCTAATGTGAACTCATCGATCTTGTCGATGTTGATCTGGATGATTGGGATTCCACCATCAACATGTGCAAGAATTGTTCCGTTCATAGCACTCTTATTTGCAAAATCTACTGTCTTGCCTGCAAGGTAGTTCAGACCATCAAGATCACAATCCTCTTCTTCCATAACGATCTCACATGTTGGATGTAACACATTGATTACTGTCTCGAAATGGTTCTGTGAACCCTGCTGGATAAACTGTCCTAATGAATGAAGGTCTGTTGTAAAGTCAGTTGCTGTTGGGAATAATCCCTTACCATCTTTTCCTTCGCTCTCGCCGTATAACTGCTTCCACCATTCTGCTACGAAATGTAATGCCGGCTCAAAGTTGGCAAGGATCTCGATAGACTTGCCCTTTCTGTACAAAATATTACGAACTGCTGCATACTTCATAGCATCACTGTCGTCGAAGTTCTCTGCAAGGCAATCCTTTCTTGCTGATGCAGCACCTTCCATGAGCTTATCAATATCTGCTCCGCTTACTGCGATTGGAAGAAGACCTACTGCTGTCAGAACTGAGAAACGTCCACCTACATCATCAGGTACTACGAATGTCTCATATCCTTCTTCTGTAGCAAGGGTCTTTAATGCTCCCTTTGCCTTATCTGTTGTAGCATAGATTCTCTTAGCTGCTTCTTCTTTGCCATATTTCTCAATTAATTTCTTCTTGAAAATTCTGGATGCAATACCAGGCTCTGTTGTTGTACCTGACTTGGAAATAATGTTGATAGAGAAATCTCTGTCTCCGATCACCTGTAACAGATGTGCCATATAGGTACTGCTGATATTACTTCCTGCATAATAGATCTCAGGGGTTTTACGAATCTCTTTATCTACTGAATTATAAAAGCTGTGTCTTAAAGCTTCGATCGCTGCTCTTGCACCAAGGTAAGAACCGCCGATACCGATAACTACCAGAACATCTGAATCTGACTGGATCTTAGCTGCCGCTTTCTTGATTCTGGCGAACTCTTCCTTATCATAGTCAACCGGAAGATCGATCCATCCAAGGAAATCGTTTCCTTCACCAGTCTTGTTTACAAGTGTTGATTTTGCTGCAACAACTTCTTCCTTAATAGCTGCGATGTCCTCAGCGGAAGCCATACCAGCAACATTCTTAAAATCGAAACTTACTGTCTTTGCCATTTTATTATCTCTCCTTGCTTATATGATTTTTCAAAGCTATGGATAATTGTAGCAAAAGGAACCCCCATAATCAACTATTTTTCGAACATTTCATCAAGTGATACAAATCTGTAACCAAGTTCTGTTAAATTTGACAACACCGTATCTAACGCCTGCGCATTTGACTCCGACACATTATGCATGAGCGGGATCGCTCCATTATGATAATATTTATCAAAATGCTCGATCACATAATCCTTCCCCGGCTGATTATTTACATCATAATCTAAATATGCCATGCTCCAGAAGATGGTCTTATACCCCATATCCTTTGCCAGTTGGAGTACCCTTTCACTGTACTCACCACTTGGCGGTCTGAAATACGGATCCATCCGGTAGCCCGTGGCCTCCTTCATATAATCGGCACAGGTCTGCAATTCTTCCTTCTGTTTCTCCACACTGATACCGGGCATGGAAGGATGGGTAACGGTATGGTTGCCAACCTGGTGGCCCTCCTCTTTCATTCTTTTTACCAGCTCCACATTATCCCTGATATACGTCTGTGTAACAAAAAAACAAGCTTTTGCATTATGCTTCTTTAACGTGTCCAGTATCTGTTCTGTATATCCGTTCTCATAACCGCAGTCAAAGGTCAGATACATAACTTTGTCATCTCCTGCATCCTGATCCACATAATATGCATCATACTGTTCGATCGAAAAACTGTGATCGCAGTCACTGATCCCATGATTTTTATCCCGTACAATGTACCATGAAAACTTCTTATTGCTGACCGCATCATAATCCCGAAGCAGCGTCATATCCTCCGTCGTCGCCTCTGTCTGGTCTTCTACACTTCCATTATCATTTCCTCCTTTTCGTCCATCCGTACTGTCATTTTGTCCACCGGAACCATCAGCTGCCTGATTTCCCTCTTTCTGCACCCGACAGTCTCCCGGTGTTGCTACATTTCCGTTTTTACCAGCTCTGCTCTTTGCCATTCCGGCACAGCCTGTCAGAAACAGACACATCATAATTCCCGAAACTACATACAGTTTTTTGACTGCAACCACTTCCAATTGTTATTTTGGATATAATATATGCTGTTTCTTCTGCTGTTTATACCTATACCTGTCAGGTTGTACTGATTCCCTGCAGCAGCTTGTCAAATAATGCATCACACGCCGCAATCTGTTCCTCCGTTACCTCCCGCTCTTCAGCCTTTGCGGTCTGTTTCAGAGACTGCTGCTCTTCAACTGCCGGCTGCCGCCGGTTTTTCTCTGATCTGCGTTGCTCTGCCCGCATTGTTTTTTTCGATTTTGCCGTGATTCTTTCCCGTGCAGGATCAGACTCCTGCATGTTTTTCTTCTTGCTATCCGCTTCCCGTCCTTTTTTACGCTCTGCTTCTGTCTGTTTCTCGCTCCGTCTGTCCTTCTGCTCTCCCATCTGTGCCAGCGCCGCATCAATATCGATCACATTTGGCTCTATAATAGCCGCTGCTGTCTGTTTCAGACCACTCCGGCTTCTGTCTTCTGCTTCCTGTTTACTGCTCTCCATCTGTTTTTCCTGTTCCCGTTTCAGGCGGTTTGCCAGGCTGTTATTCATATAGTTGACAAGTTCTGCTGATAGCATTTCACATTTTCTCCGGGTATTGAATATATTGTAGACCATCTGCATAACCCCACATGCAACAATGCCCCACATGCCAATCTGTGTACTTGCAAATATAGAACTGCCTGTCCGATATTCCCACCAGGTTCCGATCAGCCCTGTTCCGGCGGCAAGGATCATCATATTACTGCAGAAGCTGTTCCAGGAGCTGACGTAGCTCTTACCAAGCTTCAGTTTATATATGTATTTCTCGACAAACGATCTCGTATCCCGGATACCCACATCAAGATACGATAACTCCTCGTACCTTTTTCGTATCTCCACCAGTGCTTTCTTTTTTGTACTTTTCATACTTCCGACTTCTCTGACCAGCCCCTTTAAAAATCCATTCATTATCAGCTTTGCTGCAATTCCACATATTCCCGTTGCCGCGATCACATACAAAAAAATACTCTGTTCCAAAATAGTTCCAAACATAACCATTTCCCCTTTTCAAATAATTTTTCATGTTTTCAGTTCCGATACCCCGCTCCGGATTCAGGGTGGTTCCATTATAGTTTTGAATTTTTTGATTTTTCAAGCCAAATCACACGACAAATGTTTACCTTTATTTTCATTTTTGGTATACTGGTTTCGATTTGAACCCATTTAAGAATGTATATAGTTATTTTGGACTATAATAGAAAAGAGGTAATTTAATATGGATTACAAAACAAAAGGAACCTGCTCTACTAATATTCATTTTGAAGTAGAAGATGGAAAAGTTAAAAATGTTTCTTTCACCGGTGGCTGCAATGGTAACCTGAAAGGTATCAGTGCCTTAGTCGAAGGTATGAAAGTAGAAGATGTCATTGATAAACTGGAAGGAACAACATGCAGCTTTAAGCCAACATCCTGTCCGGATCAGTTAGCAAAGGCGCTTAAGAATTATCTTCAGGGGGCATAAATATATGAAACGAATCATCCTTACCGGTGGCGGAACTGCCGGACATGTTACACCAAATATAGCGTTGATACCGGAATTACAGAAGCTTGGATATGATATCCATTATATTGGTTCTTATAACGGAATGGAACGTAAGCTGATCGAGGATCTGAACATTCCTTATCATGGAATCTCCTCCGGTAAGCTCAGACGTTATTTTGACCTTAAGAACTTCACGGATCCATTCCGCGTTATTAAGGGTATGGGCGAAGCCAAGAAGTTAATGAAGGAACTGAAGCCGGATGTCGTATTCTCAAAGGGTGGCTTTGTAACAGTTCCTGTCGTATTTGCAGCCAAATCCTGCAACATCCCTGTCATCATCCATGAATCTGATATGACACCGGGACTTGCAAATAAGCTGGAGCTTCCAAAGGCATCCCGTGTATGCTGTAACTTCCCGGAGACAAAGGATATGTTCCCGGAAGGCAAGGCAGTTGTGACCGGAACTCCGATCCGTAAAGAGCTTTTCAACGGAAATGCAGTTGATGCGATCAACTTCTGCGGATTTACAGACAACAAGCCTGTCATCCTGATCGTTGGCGGCAGCTCAGGAAGTGCCGTGATCAACAGAGCGATCCGCGAAAATATTGATAAACTGCTGGAGCGTTTCAACGTGATCCATCTCTGCGGTAAGGATAATCTGGATCACAGCTTAGATAACAAGCCGGGCTATGCCCAATATGAATATATAAAGAAGGAACTGAGCAGCATGCTCGCTCTTGCCGATCTCGTGATCTCCCGTGCCGGTGCAAATGCGATCTGTGAATTACTTGCCCTTCGCAAGCCGAATATCCTGATCCCGTTATCCGCTGCTGCAAGCCGTGGCGACCAGATCTTAAATGCGGAATCCTTCAAAAAGAGCGGCTACAGCTATGTGATAAAGGAAGAGGAATTATCCTCCGAAACATTATTCGCTGCGATCGATGATGTATACAACAACAAACAGACTTACATCGAAACAATGGAGAAGAGCAATCTTACAGATTCCACTTCTATTATAGTTGGTATGATCGAGGAGCTGGTGAATAACAAATAAACACAGCAGCAGTCAAATACAGACTATTCGCTACACCAGTTGGCTTGCAGTTACCAAATGCCGGCATAACGCATATAAAAAACAGGCACATATCAAAATGATATATGCCTGTTTTTTATATGGTATGTATTAAATTACTTCGCTGCATTTGCAATCTTTTCATACGCGGCTGTCTTCGCCTGATCTGTAGAAAGAATATCTCCCTTGATCTCCATTACGATATCAACCTGAGAATTATTTCGAACTGTAAATGTTACCTTCATCGGCTGTTCTGTATACATCTGATCCATACCTGCTGTTGTCAGATCCATTGTTGCCTTTGAACCATAGAATGTAACCATCCAGTCACCATTTGCCTCTTCTTCATAGTACCATGCACAGCTCTTACAAAGTCCTTCAAGTCCTGCACCGAATGTCTTCTCAGTTCCCGGAATCTTGGTTTTCTTGATCTTATCAACCTGAGTCTTAGCTGTTTCATTTGTACGGTACTGAATATTTCCCTTTACATACATCTGAGATGTTTCCGGAAGAATACAGTAAATTCCAAAACATAATGCTCCAACAATGATAATTGCTACTAATATCTTCAAAAAAGTTTTCATATTAACACTCCCATTTCCTTTACACTATTAAATCTAAAATAGCTCTTTTTCCAACTGAAAGATAAATTCTTCAAGAAGCTGCATACGCTTATTGTATTCCACTCTTCCTGCATCGGTTTTACAACGTCTGATCTTCGGTTTATTAATCCTGTAAAAGTTTTTAATTCTGTAATATGCTCTCTTATAGCTGGCGTCATCCTCCAGCGCTGTAGCCATTGAATCCCAAAGTACACTGACAGCTCCAACCTCATCCAGAAGATCAGCATCCATAACGATACGGCATTCCAATGACAGGTCTGCATCTGTATCCTTTTCTTCATGGATCATAATGATCTCTCCGATCTTGGCAATCTTCTCCGGATCAACTCCTATGCTGTCAAGATATTCTACTGCAATCTCTGCTCCAACCTCTCCGTGAGGTCTGTTCTCATCCCATCCAATATCATGCAAAAGTGCCGCAAGTACAATAATATCCAAATCACCGCCTAATTTAGACTGTAATTTGATCGCCCATCTGTACACGCGCATTGTATGCTCGAATCTACTTCTAAACTCATAATTTGGCGGTCTGCCATTCTCCGCGGTCTGCGTTTTGACAAACTCAATTACATCAGCGTAGTTCATCTCTGTTCGCCCCTTGATATCTACCTTTTTTGTATCTTTCGTACTGTCAGAATATCTGAAGTCCTACTAAATATCATTTCTCCAGAACTTTCCCATAAAAAAAGAAAGTATCATTATCTATGATAGCATCTTTTATATAGATTTGCTATATTTTTTTGAAAATTTTATAAATATTTTTATCAAAAAAATCCATGCAGTTTTCTCTCGAAATGCCGCCATAAGCGTTACCTTAGCAGTTAGCTCAGCCCAGGCACCCTCGCGGCACACAGGAGATTCTCCTTAGTGCTGCTTCGTCTCCGACCTGACACGGTTCGAAGAGTCCTGTTGCGCAAGACCCAGACATCAACGCCACTTACTAAGGGCAGCCCTACAGTGGACATCCCTCAAGAAAACTATCACCCCTGCTATAGCGGATTGCAGGTTCAGGGCACCGCTACTTCCCCGGTTGCATGGAAACTTTATAACATATTAAATTGTACGCCATATTTTGACGCATACTTGATTATAAATGACGATCGCACATACGTCAACCTGTTTATTTTTTTGAGATAACACCTTTCCGCAGGTCTGCAAAAAAGTTCTTCATCAGGCTGCTGCACTCCTCCTGCCGGATACCATATACGGTTTCTACCTGATGGTTAAATGCAGGCATATCAAACATATTCAGGATTGAACCGGCACAGCCGGCTTTCTTATTCATACAGCCGATCACAACCTTCTGGATCCTTGCCTGTACAATAGCTCCGGCACACATCTGGCACGGTTCTAATGTTACATACATCGTGCAATCCTCTAACCTCCAGTCACCGAGTTTCTTTGATGCCTGCTCGATCGCAAGCAGCTCTGCATGTGCCAGTGTTGTCTTCTTCAGATTTCTCTTGTTATATCCTCTGGCGATCACTTTATCATCCTTTACGATCACACAACCGATCGGAACATCTCCCTGCACATAGGCTTTCTGCGCCAGCTTAATCGCCTTTGCCATATATGCTTCATACATTTTCCTGTCTTCTTCGGATATCTCCGGTTCTGTCACCTGCTGATCTGTGCATGAATCTTTTACTCCGTCTTCCTTGTTCCGTATATTCTGATCATCCTCTATTCCTTGTCCTATTACATTTTCTTCTGTATTCTGTTCCATTTTCTTCTCCACACCGGCGTTCTCGGTCATTCAGCCTGCATTTTCTTCTTCACGCCAGTATTCTCTATCTTCAATTTGTATTACTTTTTATCACAGTTCTTTTTATTTCAGATCTACCACCCAGTAGCCAAAGCTTCCGGTCTTGATTCTTGTCTCCTTCACCGGTATAAAACGATCAAATCCAAAGATTCCCGCAAGATATTTTTCTTTGGATGAATACTCTCCCGGCACTCCCAATATGTATCCATTCGTATCTTCTTCATCAAACAGCACCCTGCCGAGCATCAGATATTTGTAGCTGTAAAATCCATGTGTCAGAAAGCTGTTCACCCCCAGCCGCCAGTTATCCATGTTCAGCAGTCCGATATCGTTCGGATTGATCTTCACACACTCGATCACTCCATTTTCTCCATCCGGACAATTCGGCAGAAGCGGAAGTTTTTCCCGGTTCGCCATCAGTTCTGCTGCCCTTCCGTCTTCTTTCATTGTTTCTAAAACCTCAGCTGCCGTTACCCGCTTCTCTGTTTCCTCATCGGTCTGGGAAAATGTCTTTTCATCCGGAGACTCCTCCGTTTCCGGCAAAACGATTTCCGGGTTGTCTGTATCTGTATGTGTCGTTTCTTTCACCTCTGAAGCCATTGTCTCCGCCTCAGATTCGCTGTCCATGTTTTCTGATTCCGCCATCGTCTCGGACACGATTCTTCTCCGATCATACTCCGTTGCTGCAACATCTGCTCTTCTTTCCCGTTCAGCTTCTGCTGCCTCCCGCCGGGCAAATGCCTGACTGTAATCCACGATATTATCCGTCCATGAGGAGCAGAAAATATCACTTTCTTCTTCGCCCATCCGTCTTATGATAATGCCGCTCCATGCTGTGATCGGCCGACCGGTATGATTGACATTATTCCAGTCAAAGGTAAAGCAGTCTTCTCCTCTTCCGGATTTCAGGCTTAATTTTCCAAGATACAACACAACCGGAATCATGCTGTCCGGCACAGCCTCCGGATATTCCTCCGGATCTGCAAGCGTCTCACGATACAGATAAACCGAATACAACCCCTCTTTCTTGACCTGATCCTTAAAATTCACCTGCATCTTGCCCTTCTCATTCTGCTTCTGCACCTTCGCAAATCCCGTGTTCTCGCATTTGTCATATTCGTGATACCTGAAAATATATGATATAAATCTGTTCCAGTAAACCATAGATACCTCCGTCTCTTTTTTCTATCTGACATTTTTTGTCCGACAGGAAGTCATGTCTGCGTCCGACATTCTCCCCGAAAGACAAGCCTTACTTGTATCTATGCATTTTTACTGTAACTTATTCCTTTATTCTTCGGAAATAATATCACTTAACTTTGCAAATTCTGCCAGCGTTAAACTTTCTCCCCGAACATTTGCGGCAAGTCCCATTTTTTCCAGAGCTTTCTCCACCTGTGCTTTTGAATATGGAAGCTCCGGGCTGTTTGCAATTCCATTCTGTAACGTCTTTCTTCTCTGGTTAAAGGATGCCCGGATCAGCTTGAACATCAGACTCTCATCCTTTACTGTCACCGGCGGCTCCTCATATCTGGTCAGCCGTATCACCGCAGATCCTACACCCGGTCTTGGGATAAAACAGTTTGGCGGCACATTTGCGGCAATATACGGTTTTGCATAATACTGGACTGCAAGTGACAATGCACCATAATCTTTCGATCCCGGTCCTACCTGCATCCGGTCTGCTACTTCCTTCTGTACCATGACCGTAATTGACTGTAATGGTACATGACTTTCAAATAAGCCCATAATGATCGGAGTTGTAATATAATATGGCAGATTGGCAACGACCTTGATCGGCTTGCCTGCATTTTCTTCCTCCACCAGCCGGTTGATATCTAACTTCAATATATCTTCGTTGATAACGGTTACATTATCATATTCTGCCAATGTTTCTCCAAGGATTGGGATCAGGTTTTTATCAATCTCAACTGCGATCACCTTTCTGGCTGACTCTGCCAGATACTGTGTCATTGTTCCGATTCCCGGTCCGATCTCCAGTACCAGATCGTCCTTCGTAATTTCTGCCGCATTTATAATTTTTGTAATCACATGGTCATCGATCAGGAAATTCTGACCGAATTTCTTCTGAAATGCAAACTCATATTTCTTTATTGTCTGTATCGTAACCTGCGGGTTACTTAATTTCTCCATGTCTTGTCCTCCATCTATGCATTCTTACGCTTTCATCTTATCACGCAGTCATTCTTTCTACGCCTCTGCCTGCATATTTTCTTCCATTCTGTACAACTTCAGACTGTTCTTAAATGTCACGTCATACACTTCTTCTTCCGTAACTCCCTTTAATGCTGCGATCTCTTTTGCCACATAAGGAATATTAAGGGCAGAGTTCCGTTTTCCACGGAATGGTACAGGTGACAGATACGGCGAATCCGTTTCTAATACGATACTGGTAAGCGGAATGGCTTCCACTACTTCTTTCAGCTTACGTCCATTGTTAAATGTCACTACGCCGCCAACGCCGATATAATATCCCATCTTAATATATTCTCTTGCAATCTCTGTACTGTATGAAAAACAGTGAATGACGCCACCGCAAAGTCTTCCCTGCATCTCTTTCATGATATCCATGGTATCCTTTGCCGCATCCCTGCTGTGGATCACAACCGGAAGCTTCAATTCTTCTGCCAGCTCCAACTGCTTTCGGAACCAGTGGATCTGCACCTCTTTGGGAACATCCTCATGGAAATAGTCCAGTCCGATCTCTCCGATCGCCTTTACCTTCTCATCTACTGCCATCTGCCGATACATCTCGATCGCCGCATCTGAAAGCTCCGGTGCATCATCCGGATGCGTTCCGATCGCTGCATAGATAAAATCATATTGATGCGCCAGTTCGACAGATGCCTTTGAAGTCGCAATATTAGCTCCTATATTCATAACATACCGGATATCCTGTCTCTGAAATTCTTCTAATAACTGCTCTCTGTCTGTATCAAACTGCTCATCATCGTAATGTCCATGTGTCTCAAATATCATCTTCATATTCCTCGGTCATTTATTTTCTCAAACTGCTCCAGTCTGTATGCTTCGCTGCATCCCATTCTTCTTTCCGGCTCTCGTACTGCTCATTGAGCCAGTCTACCGCTGCAAGTTTTCCTTCTTCCGAAAACGGAAATTCCTTTGTCAGCTTCTTTTCATCATCCGTATTCTCGTAACTGAACGGTTCCGGCCAGACCGTTGCCATCAGAGTTCCGGCATCCTGTACTTCTTTCGGTTTAAAAAATACATTTTCAAGCGGATTTCTGGCAAGGCGGAACCGCATGCCCTGATAACTTCCCTTAAATGCCTTTCCATACAAATAATAATTAATATGATAAAATGTTGTTTCTTCAATCTTTGGTGTGTCACCCATATCTCTCATCTGCCTTTCATCTGCCGGCACATTTTTCTTCATTCTTTTAAGTATACACTACTAAGATCAGCATATGCAACCAACTGTTGTCATTCTTTACGCCAATCGGCTTCCTTTATGCCACACAATTCATCTTTTTCATGCCAGTCAATCCCCATACAAAAAGACCTTTATCCACATCGATTCTTGTATATCTGCTTCCGCTCCTGTGAACAAAGGTCTTTTCTATGAAAATCTATATTCTGTTTATGCTTCGTCTTTTACCGTAAAAATAACTCCGGCTACCTTTGGCCCTGCATTCGAAGCAACCGCTGCTCCGATCTGGAAGAAATCGTCCGGCGCATAACCAACCTTTTCTGTCATCTTGGCAGCCAGTTCATCCCTGCATACATCATCACATCCATATACGATCTGATATGGCGAACCCGGAAGCATATCTGCTGCTGAGACATCTGCCATTTTTGCCAGTAATTTCTTCTCACCGCGGCATTTGAATGCTGTAACGATCTCATTTGCCCATATCTTCATGATCGGTTTTACGCCAAGTGCATCACCGACCAGTGCTGCTGCACTTGGAATACGTCCCGATTTTGCTGCATATTTCAATCCATAAATACCGAAGTAGATCCGTCGTTTCGGAAGAATGTCTGACAGATAAGCAGTGATCTCATCCACTGTTTTTCCTTCTTCTGCCATCTTTGCTGCCTGCACAACCGGATATCCATACTGACCGCTATATCCAACACCATCAAAGATCTGAATCGTTCCTTTTCCTGCATACTCCGGATGCTCCTCAAAGAATTCATTCTTTGCCATGACTGCATTATCATGGGTAGCAGAACCCTTTTTATTGATGCTGACAAATATAATATCTGTATATCCTGCATCAAACTGCTCCTTATACAGCTCGTCGAACTGGAATGCTGTGATCTGCGCCGTCTTTGGCAGCTCGTTTGGATTTTCCTCCATTAACTTATAAAAACCGTCATTGTCAAAATCGACTCTGCTCATATAAGATTTGTCACCGATTGTTACTGGAAACGGAAGGATTAATATATTATATTTCTGTTCCTCAGCAGTCGAAATATCACTAGCTGAATCTGTTATGATCCTGATCTTGCTCATAGGTAAAACCTCATCTTTCTATTTGTAAACCGGCACTTCAAAACTCTTATACACTCTACTAATTTCGAGTTTCAAAAATGCCTGTATCCCTTAACTTTTTATAATATAGATGATTCAAACAGCAAATGTCAATCGTAGTTTCTATATAGAAAAGCCATGGTTTTCGGGGCTTTGTAACATGGTTTGAAAGACTAGATATTTTTTTACTTTTTCATACAGAGTTCCCTATCCCGCAATAAATTGTGTTACAATAAAATCCATAAACAAACTTGAAAAGCAGCATTGCATGTGATTCGCACATGCAGGCAGGTTACATAAGGGGATTGCATATGTTAAATTTAAAGGTAAATGATCAGAAACCACCTAAGAATAAACCGACAATCGAAACAGATCTCTCTGAAGCAGCAGAGAAATCTGATCCTCCATATTCACAGGAATATTTTGATCTGATGGATATGATCGACAATACCGATAAACAGATTGATTATTATAAAATGGTATATACCGCCGAGATCGACGGACTTCCTAAGAGGAGGCACAGTCTGAAAACACATTTTATCTATAATGTGATTTTCTTAATTCTTCTGCTTGGATATGATTATTTTCATCTTACAGTCATTGTTATGGGTGGAGGAATGATCCTGCGGACGATCACAGGTTTGATCGCTTTGGGTGTTTTAATTCTTGCTACTATATACATGATCGGTCACACCATTCGTGCCTATATTCTTTACCAGATCAATATGCTTCCCGATTTTATGACAGATTACCTGCAAAAGTATAATATCCATACTATGGTGGAGGAAGAAGCTTATTGCAGAAATGTTCTCCGACAGATGTTAGCATATGAAACAACACTGGCTCATATCAAAAAAGCAGCTCCGAAAACAACAACAGAGATCAACGCTGCTATGAGCGAGATCTCTGCTATGAATTTTGATATTAAAGATTTCCATTATAACGCCGGTCGGACGATAAAATAATATATATTTTCTGATCTGACCATTTCTGCATCAATGTCGGCTGTTTAACAGCTTCTGTTTCAGATCATATAACGGTTTTGACAGATCGACAAATACCTCCTGTGGATTTACCAGTCGTCTGGTCTCATCCCAGAGTGTATTCAGTTCTTTCTGGCAATACTCGCGGATCTCCATCGTGGATGGATTCTGATATACGCACTGTCCCTTCAAGAATACCGGGACAAGCATCTCACGGATCTCATAAGAACCACCCGGAAGTGTCGAACGCTTCCATGTAGCCATCTGGTCAAATATCTCCAGATCCTCCGCTTCATTATATGTCTCATCGGAAAGTGTGATCAGATCCGCCTTGATCTTTCCGGTCTCCTTATTATACAGACGGAATACCGTCTTATTTCCTGGATTTGTGATCTTCGCCGGATTCTCTGATATCTTGATCTTCGCTGTGAATTCTTCATCCTCCGGCTTCTTGATCGCCGCAAGCTTATAAACACCGCCAAAAGATGGATTATCTGCTGATGTGATCAGATTGGTTCCAACGCCCCATGACGTGATCGCTGCACCCTGATTCTTCAAACTGTTGATCAGATATTCGTCCAGATCAGAGGATGCTGCAATGACTGCATCCGGATATCCCGCTGCATCCAACATTTTTCTGGCTTTCTTAGACAGATATGCAAGGTCACCGGAATCCAGACGGATTCCATATCTGGTCGGCATCTTTCCCTCTGCCTTCATCTCATCAAATACCCGGATTGCATTTGGCACACCGGATTTCAATGTGTCATATGTGTCAACCAACAATGTACATGTATCCGGATATAATTCTGCATATCTCTTAAATGCTGTATATTCATCCGGGAAGCTCATGATCCAGCTATGTGCATGTGTCCCAAGTACAGGCACGCCGAACTGCTTACCGCAGATTACATTTGAGGTTCCGACACAGCCACCGATAACTGCCGCCCTCGCACCGAAGGTTCCGGCATCCGGTCCCTGCGCACGGCGAAGTCCGAATTCCATGATACCATCCCCTTTTGCTGCATAGCAGACTCTGGATGCCTTTGTAGCGATCAGACTCTGATGGTTCACAATATTTAACAATGCGGTCTCAACCAACTGCGCTTCCATGATCGGTGCAACCACCTTCACAAGTGGCTCATACGGAAATACTACAGAACCTTCCGGAATCGCATAGATATCACCTGTAAAATGAAATCCTGCAAGGTAATTCAGAAATTCTTCATCAAACATATTCAGACTTCTTAAGTAATCAACGTCTTCATAGGAAAAGGACAGATTCTTGATATAGTCGATCACCTGTTCCAAGCCACAGGCGATCGCATAGCCGCTTCCGGATGGATTTTTTCTGTAGAATGCATCAAATACAACGATATCATCTGCTTTCTCACGGAAATATCCCTGCATCATCGTCAATTCATAGAAGTCTGTTAATAAGGTAAAATTTCTCTTTTCTTCCATATCTCTGTCCTCCTGCCTTTCTTTTTTAGCAGTTTATAATCTCTACTATTCTGTCATACATGATCGGCGCATCGTTTTCTCACACATTACTGCCCACATAACATCTCATTTAACTCATGGTACAACCGGGAAAGCGGAAGTCCGACAACATTGTCATAACTGCCCTTGATTCCTTTCACAAACAGGCCACCCTGTGTCTGTATCCCATAGCTTCCTGCTTTGTCAAACGGATCTCCCGTCGCAAGATATCCGACAATCTCCTCATGCGTCATCGGATAAAATGTAACCTCTGTATTCTCGTAAAATGTCTTTGTCCGGCATTTCTCTCCGTCGTAGTACATAATAGAAACACCTGTATATACATTATGTGTCTGTCCTGACAAACTATTCAACGTATTATATGCATCGTCATAATCAACCGGTTTTCCAAGGATCCTGCCATTTAATGCGACGACCGTATCGGAACCGATCACGATAAACGGCTGTGTCTCTGCTTCCGTACCGGCGCGATCTGTACATACCTTTTTATATACATTTTCTGCCTTTCTCCCGGCAAGCTCCATTACCATATCCTTTGGAAAACGGATATCGGTAGCTTCATCGCAGTCACTTGGCATAACAGTAAATGTATAACCGGCTCTTTCAAGCAGCTCTTTTCTTCTCGGTGAATTCGATGCAAGTATGATCGGAATCTGTGTAACCATGATGTTCTCCTTTGATTACTCCATCTCTTTTGCAAGCTTCATTGCTTTTTCAAATAACGGAAGTGCGCGTTCTACCATCTCTGTTGTGGTACAGTAAGCAAGTCTCATATGTCCCGGACACATAAAGCTGTCTCCCGGTACCAGGATCAGATCCAGCTTGCTGGCTGTCATGCGACAGAATGCATTTGCATCCGCGATCGGAGTCTTTGGAAACATATAGAAGGTTCCGCCCGGTTCTACACACTCATATCCCATATTTGTAAGCTCTTTATATAAAATATTCTTATTCTTCTCATAGATTGACAGGTCAGCTGTCTTATCGATCACTTCTGCCACACCAAGCTGGATCATGGATGGCGGACAGTTATGTCCTGTAAATCTGGAGATCTGACCACACATCAGAACGATCAGCTTCGCATCCTTACATTTCGGATTTACCGCTACATATCCGATACGCTCACCCGGAAGGGAAAGTGACTTACTGAATGAATAACAGCAGATACTGTTGTCATAGAAGGATGAAATAAATGGTGAATCCGTTCCTTCAAATACGATTTCACGATAAGGCTCATCGGAGATAATATAGATATCATGTCCATATTCCTTCTGCTTTTCTTCCAGAATTGCAGCCAGCTTCTTGATCGTCTCTGTTGAATATACGATACCGGACGGGTTATTCGGAGAGTTAATAAGAACTGCCTGTACATTTGGATTTAAAAGCTCCAGAAATGCATCAAAATTGATCTGGAAGGATGTAATATCCGCCGGCACGATCTTAAGCACCGCACCTGTTCCGTCAACATATGGAACATACTCAGGGAAATATGGAGCAAATGTGATCACCTCATCTCCCGGCTTTGTTACACAACGAATCGCATGTGCGATCGCACCTGCTGCACCGGAGGTCATGAAAATATCATCTGCTGTATATTCCATTCCAAATCTTCTATTTAAAGAATCTGCAACCGCTTCTCTGACGGACATAATACCAAGTGTCGGACTGTATCCGTGAAGCGTCAAAGGATTTTCTTCTTTTAACATCCGTTCCAATGTCTCTGTAAACTCCGGACATACCGGAACAGAAGGATTGCCGATCGTAAAGTTATATACATTTTCCTTTCCGATCTCTGCAGCACGTTTTGATGCATACTGCGCAAATTCTCTTATTATAGAACCTTTGGTTGTCATATCTGCATATTTTTCCGAAATCATACCTGTTATCCTCCGTCTGTTGTGAATTTAATAATGGAAGTATACCGCCGAAAAGGCAAAAAAACAAGTGGTAATAAATCGGGGAAAAGACTTATTACCACTTGCAAAAAATGAGGGGAGAGAGGATTCAAATAAATGAAAAACTCTTACAATACATAGTATATAAGGGATGTGTGTCTAAATTGTGTTTATTTTCTGATGTGTTTATAAACAGATTCTGCATTCTATTTACAAATTCTTTATTATATTGTCCAGATCGGAACAATGTAATTTTCTGAATCAACAGCTGAAAGTTTCGGACGCATACAGATGATTGCTCCTTTTCCTCTTGGAACTGCTCCTTTATCCAGAATTCTGAATGCCCTGGTCAGTTCACTTTCTGGATTTACTGAGCGTTTTATCTCTAACGGATGCACCATACCATCACTTTCAAGCACCATATCAATTTCATTACTGTCTTTATCTCTGTAATACCACATAAGGCATTCATCCGCTTCATTTTGATATGTCTTCCGAATTTCGGAAACAACATAATTTTCCAGTATTGCCCCATTAATCGCCCCGTTTTCAAGTATTTCCGGAGTTGTATATTTTGTGAGATACGAAACCAGGCCTGTATCAAAGAAATATAATTTTGGTGTCTTAACTGTTCTCTTTAACAGATTATTAGAATAAGGACGTAAATAAAAAATAATATCGGACTTCTCAAGCACCTGCAGCCATCGTTTAATTGTCTCATCTGAAACGCCAACATCATTTGCTATATCATGTATATTTAACATTTGTGCACACCTGCATGCTGCAGCTCTTACAAAGTCCATAAATACAAGTTTATCAACATTTGTAATCAACTCTGATACATCTCTGTCAATATATGTTTGAATATAACTAGAATAAAAAACATTTCTGTCTTTGTATCGTCCACTTCTATAACCCGGCATAGATCCCATCCAGATTCTCTCATATAGCTCCGGCAACTCCACCTTTGTTCCATTTTTGCTTCGATGCTTTAATGTTTCCAGATCAACACTAAACTTAATATTCTCGCCTGCTCCATACAACTCATGCTGTGACAAAGATGACATGTGAATAATAGCAGTTCTTCCCGCCAAAGATTCCTGTGCAAGCTCCATCATCCGAAATGCCTGCGATCCGGTCAACCAAAATGATGATGCCGGTGCTCCATTATCTATCGCCATCTTAATATATGGAAATAATTGCGGAGCATATTGTACCTCATCTATTAAAATCGGAAGATCATGCATCTGCAAAAACATAGCAGGATCTGTCTGTGCCAGTTTCCTTTCTTCCAGATCATCCAGGCTCACCACTGTCCTATTCTCATCCATTAATTTTTTAAATAAAGTTGTTTTTCCAACCTGCCTCGGTCCTGTAATTAATATACAGGAATAGTCTTCTGCTAATTCTTTTATCTTTTTTTCTAAATCTCTATGAATATATTCCATATATCTGCACCTCTTTTTTCGGCCAAAATAAGATCAAATCTTATTTTAGCCGAAAAGTAATAATTTATCAAGAATAAAGAGCCGCATACGACTCTTTTGCACCCAAACAATATTATAAAACAAAAAACAAGTGGTAACAAACCGGGGAAAGATTTATTACCACTTGCAAAAAATGAGGGGAGAGAGGATTCAAATAAATGAAAAACTCTTACAATACACAGTATATAAGGGAAGTGTGTCTAAACTGTGTTTATTTTCTGATGTATTTATGAAGATCATAAACAAAACTTTATAAAACTAACACAGCATTACAAAACATATAAACCAACCGCCCATACCAGCCAAGGAGACCGACAGAGGCGGGCAGGCGTACTGCGACTTCCCCCAATTTCAGACTTGTAAGAATAATTCGTTTTATGTATAATAAAACGTACGGTGTTTTTTCCACACCGCCTTGATTTTTCAAGGAAAAATGGGGTTTTATGATGTCCGGGCAGACAGATATATCTGACCAGACCAAAAACGTCAATATAATAATAGGAAAAGAGGATAAACATGTTAGAAAACAACCATGAAAAAAAGCCAAAGAAATACGCTGGTATTCTGGCACATCCGACTTCATTTCCAAGTCCTTACGGAATCGGTGATCTCGGCAAAGGTGCATACCGGTTTATAGACTTTCTGGCAAATTCGGGCTTGAATCTGTGGCAGGTACTTCCACTTGGACATACCGGATTTGGTGATTCACCATATCAGCCATTCTCCGCATTTGCCGGTCAGCCGTTAATTATTGACCTTGATGCATTAAAAGAATACAAGCTTCTGTCAGAAGATGATTTTACTGATATGCCGGAATGGGATCCCGTTCACATCGATTACGGAACCTTGATCACATTTAAGACAAAGCTGTTAAAGCTCGCTTACGAACGTTTTACTGATCCTGACTACGAGGACGGATTATCAACAGACGAGGAACAGATGGCAGCATTTGCTTCTTTCAAAAAGGATTCCTCCTGGCTCGCTGACTACTCCCTGTTTATGGCAGGTAAGGATTTCCATGAAGGAATGCCTTGGTATATGTGGGAGGATTCCCTGAAAGCACCTACCAAAAGACAGCGTACCACATGGGAAAAGAAGCTTGCAAATGAGATCGGTTACTATGATTTCATCCAGTTCTTATTCCATACACAGTGGATGGCGATCAAGGAATACGCAAATGAAAAGAACATCAGCATCGTAGGTGATGCTCCGATCTTCCTTGCATGGGACAGTGCCGATGTATGGAGCCATCAGGAGCTTTTCATGCTGGATTCAAAGGGATACCCAACAGAGGTTGCCGGTGTACCACCTGATTATTTCTCAGAGACCGGACAGTTGTGGGGCAACCCACTGTATAACTGGTCAAAGCATACCGCTACCGGTTATGAATGGTGGATTGAGCGAATCAAATACCAGTTCACTCTGACAGATTTCTTAAGGATTGACCATTTCAGAGGATTTGACCGGTACTGGGCTGTACCTTATGGCGAAGAAACCGCCATCAACGGAGAATGGAAGCCCGCTCCCGGTATCAACTTCTTCACACAGTTACAAGCAAATCTTGGCTATGACCTTCCGATCATCGCTGAGGATCTGGGTGAGATTGACGATTCTGTTATCGAATTGCGTGACAAATTCAATCTGCCGGGCATGAAGATCTTACAGTTTGCATTTGAAAATCCGGAAGAAAATGATTTCCTTCCGCATAATTATACAAGAAACTGCGTATGCTACACAGGAACACATGACAACGACACAACACTTGGCTGGTATCAGAAAGCATACGAAGCATCCAAGGACAAGCTTCGCCGCTATTTCAGCACAGATGCCAGTGATATCTGCTGGGTTATGATCCGTGCATGTTTCTCATCTGTCGCAAATATGGCTGTTGTTCCTATGCAGGATGTTCTGAAATTAGATTCATGGGCTCGTCTGAATACTCCGGGTGTAGGGGAAGGCAACTGGGCTTGGCGCTTTGAGGATAAAGACATGGATACTAAATTAGAAGAACGTCTATTTGAGACAGCAAAACTCTACGGCAGATAGAACAGGAGGATATATTTGAGAACCATTATTACTGTACTGTTTGCAGTACTTGGAATCATATTTTGTTTTCCATATCATCTGTATCTGAAGCAGCTTGCAAAAAAGGATCAGGACAAAGCTTACATCAAGGCTCAGAAGCTGGTAAAAGGATTTTTCGGAGCAGTTATGTTCTTAACCGGATGTAAACGAACAGTTATCGGCAAGGAAAACATTCCTGCCGACCAACCGGTCATGTTCGTTGGTAATCATCGAAGCTATTTTGATATTTTATCCTGTCACAATGCAATCGATATGCCGCTTGGCTTCATGTCCAAGGACAATATCAAGGATATACCTCTGCTTTACAAATACATGGATGATATCGGATGCACCTATCTGGATCGTACCGATCTGAAAAAGGGTCTGGAAACGATTTTGCAGACTGCTGATATCATCAAATCCGGTCACTCCATGATGATCTTCCCGGAGGGAACAAGAAATAAGGGCGACGAACTGCTGCCATTTAAAGACGGTGCATTCAAGATCGCTCAAAAAGCCGGATGTCTGATCATTCCGGTTGCTATCTGCGGAACAGACAAATGTATGGAAGCAAATAAACATAATTTCCTTCACAGCAGCAAAGTTGTGATCGAATTCTTAGAGCCGGTTGATATCCGTGGATTGAAGCCGAAGGAACGTAAAGAGGTTCTGGATGCAATCCCAGGTAAGATTCAGGCAGCCCGGTTAAAAAATCTGCCTATGATTGAAAAATAATATAATTGCAAATTGTATATATATTTGATTACTTTGACTTGCCAATACAGGGACATTTGAGTCCGCCGGTCCTTAGATGGCGCAGAAGCGGCATCTTAGTACCGCTGCAGGGGTAACTGAGATCTTAGCGAGGTATTTTCGAGCTTAGTTCGAAGTTATGCAGCGCAGAAACGAGCGGAAGCGTTCCCTGATTGGTAAGGTCAAAAGTAATCATAATATATACAATTTGCAATCACAGACAAATAATGAAATATAAGGAGGAACTTATTATGCCTTGGTGGGGATGGATGTTAATCGTCATCGCAATATTAGTTGTAATCTTAGTAGTACTTTACATAGTAGGAAACCGCCTGCAGAAGAAGCAGAGCGCACAGAAAGAAGCTATGCTTCAGGCCGCACAGCCTGTCACGATGCTGGTCATCGATAAAAAGATGCTGCCTATGAAAGATGCAAATCTTCCGAAACAGGTATTGGAATCAACTCCAAAGCGTTACCAGAAAGCCAAGCTTCCTATCGTTAAAGCCAAGATTGGCCCACAGATCATCAATCTGATCTGCGACGATGGAATCTTTGATGTTATGCCTGTCCGTGGCGAAGTTAAAGCTATGGTCAGCGGTATCTACATCACAAGCGTTAAGAATGTTCGTGGTAAGAAAGCACCGGAGCCTGCAAAGAAATCATTCAGCCAGAAGCTTCGTGCAAAACAGAAGAAATACGAGCAGACTTATGAGCAGGAAACTGCCAGCATGAAACTCAGCAAAGAAGAAAAAGCCGCAAGAAAAGCAAAGGCAAAGGAAGAAAAAGAAAGGGCAAAGAAGATCCAGTAATCATGATAAATACTCGTGTCGACCTCAGAAAATTAGTTATTACCTGTCTGGTTCCGGTTACCGCATTACTGATACATAATATTGTCTATCTTGCAGGCACCCGGATCTGTGATCTTACAGGCAGTCAGACTGATTCTGTCGGCAGTATCACATCATGTATTTCATATATTCTTTGTATCTGTATTTTCGGATATTTTTATCTGTCCGATCATTCAAAAACAAAGCACGCAGGAAAGAAAAATCCTTTCCTGCGTGCTTTTGTTATCTTTATTTTACTGCTGATCCTTGGTATCAGTCTTCAGCTCTTAACAACCTGTATTCTTCGTCTGATCGACACTTATAGGCCGGAGCTCCTAACCTCATACCATGAACGGGTACAGCGGTCATTTTCCATCAACAATGGAATCATCCGTATCTGTACAGTCACACTTCTCGCACCGATCGCAGAAGAATTCGCCTTCCGGGGAGTGACACTGAAGCTGTCTGTCTCTGCATTTCACACGAAGCATGCCACCCTCTGTGCGATCCTGTTCACAGCATTCTGTTTCGGCTGTTATCATGGAAATGTCGTTCAGTTCTGCTACAGCGTTCCGGCCGGAATCATTCTGGGCTGTCTTGCCGTATGGTCAGGCTCCCTGATCCCAGGCATGATCCTTCATATAATCTTAAACGCTTCTTCCTATGTGATCGGAAGTATAGCGATCTCCCCCTCTATACTGTGGGGAATCATCGGAATCACCTGTATCCTGATTATGATTTGTATGAAATTAATAAGGCGGTCTATCTGACGGACTAGCTTTATATTGACATTAGCGAAGATTCCGTAATGAAATGCACATTGTCAGTAAATACGGGTGCCTGTTTGAGTCCGAAGGACGAGTTGGCACAGGAGTATTT
>OLVO01000314.1_pt1 | contig 58117 bp, 55 predicted proteins | sample 1672571 | NCBI WGS metagenome assembly OLVO01 (sample SAMEA3136700, study PRJEB25190) | human gut metagenome | biome: human gut; feature: human-associated habitat; material: faeces | place: Austria | collected 2013
ACTGTCAATACTTTTGATTCGCTTCACAGAATCTTCATTTTTAGCATATAGGACGGACGCATGCCTTAACCGCCAGCACATTTTTGTGGATCTGGCTCTGCCGCGCTGATTCCCTTTTCCTGATTCAGGCGAAGATCAAGCGGTCCGTCTGCACGGAAAGAAAAACCACGCTTCAGATTGTCGATCTGCATGAACGATCCCCCGAAATCTGCAAGAATAAAATCAAATCCACCGGCTTCTTTTGCAATCTCATCGATCGTACAGAAATTCTGAAGTTTAACCGTCAGAATGTCCTCTCCAAAGCCCTGCTCTGCCAGACGCTTACGGGTCTTTGCTGATTCCTCCGGATCCACATCTGTTGCATACATATGGCCTTCACCATGCAGGCATTCCATCATTGCTTTTGTATGTCCGCCATAACCAAGTGTCGCATCAAATCCTGTCTCGCCCGGCTGGATCTTCAGGAAATCAAGAATTTCCTTTACCATGATGGAAATATGCATTCCTGCCGGAGTATTGCCCTTACTGATGACATGTTCGATCGTATCCTTATATTTCTCCGGATTCAGCTCTTTATATTTTTTCCTCAAATTTGCGCGGATATTTCCCCTTATATCGTACTCTTCGTTTGTGTGGTGTCTGTGTTTCCTGTTCCATTTTGTTCTCCCTGCCTATTTTTTGTAAAAATCATTAGAGTCATATTCGCATGTCAGCGTTTTTACAGGAAATTTTCGATTTTTATCTTCGATTTTTTCTACAATCATCTCTCCGGCAAATTTTCCCATTTCTTTCATTGGCTCATATACCACTGGAATCCTGTGCATGAAGCGGTTTGCAAAATCAGAATCCACAAAACCACCTACTGCAATTTCCTCGCCGAGTTTCAGATTTCTATCCTCCACATAGTTCAGTACACTGTGAGTCATTGCCGTATTTGTTGCTATAATTGCCGTACATCCGGCCTCTACCAATTCGCCGGCTACATCATATGTGTCTTTTTTTCGGTCAATATATCGAACATACTGTTCAGTCTCCGGTATCTCATATTGCTTCAAAATCTGCTGGTATACTTTTACCCTTTCATAAGTCGGACTAATCTGTGGCAATCCAACCAGAAAACCAATCTTTCTGAAACCATTTTGGATCATTTCTTCCAGCATCTTTGCAGTTGCCTCCTGACAGTCGAGAATAACACTGTCATAATTTCTGTCCGGGAGCACCCGATCCATAAATATCATTGGGAATTTGTCCGGTATCTGCCTCTTTATTGTCTGAAAATCTTCTGATGTAGAAGCAATTACAATCCCGTCTACGACCCCCGAAGCCAAATTTCTCAGTGCTTGTTTTTCCATCTTGAGGCAGTCCCTTGTATTGGAAATGACCAGATTATATCCCTGCTTTGATATCACATCATCTACATCTTCAATAAGTGCAGCAAAAACAGAGTTTGTAATATCCGGTACAACAAGTCCTATCATCATTTTTTTTCCGGTACGAAAAGTCCTTCCAGACGCATCTGGTGAATATCCCAATTCTTCTACTGCATCCATGACTTTTTTTCTGGTCTCTTCAGATACAAAACGTGTATGATTCAACACGTGCGACACTGTAGATATAGAAACATTGGCTTTTTGAGCCACATCTGTAATCTTTGCTTTCATACGCATTCACTCTCTGTTTCTGTTAATTTTATATGGACTATATGATTTCCTGTCAGACCATATGGTATAAAATCAACCTTTTCATCATCCAGTATAACACATTCAACAGTGCCAGTGCCACTGATTTTAACAGTTAATTTAGCCGATTGATAATTCAGATTCTGTATTTCAATCTCTTTAAATATTTCTGGAACACACGGATTAAATCTCATGCCCTGTTCATCATAACTAATTCCGAAAACACCATATAAAATCTGAGCTGCAAACCCGCAAGCATGCCAAAGTTGTCCGGGCCATCTCCAGGATTTTCCTGTATCCGCTTCAAGAACTTCATGGAAATTTTTATGCAAAACAGCTGTTCTCATCTGCTGTGCAATCATAGTCAGCAATAATTCTTTATTCTGCGATTCAGCCGCAGCAGAAGCAAATCCTGATTCCCACACCGGCCAGACTGGTCCTACAAAATGATTATGCTCTTTGCGATGAGGAAACAAACGTATTCCATATGGAGTCATTACAGTATGTATTCCACTGTTCAGGATTTCTCTTTTCTGCTCCGGTGTTGCAATATGGAACTTATCCCACAGAGCGGCTTCCTCACCGGAAGTCTCCCATATCTGATTTTCATATGCTTCACTGCCTTTTGGACCACTTGTAAAGTATCCTGCCTCATCATTCCAGTATTCTTCACGGATTTTTTCACATAATTGTTCGGAAATCTTACTCCATTTTTTGGATTTTTCATTTTCTCCATGCAAAAGCTTTTCTATTTTGGCCATAGAATCATATGCTTTCATATAATAACATTCACTGCCAAGTGAATATCCCGCATTTTCCGGTTCAGGGAACGCATCATTAGAAGTAGACTGTTCTGCACGTACAAGACCTTTTTCCTCATTATATCTGTTTTCAATTTCTGTCATTGTTTCTAACAGTGTTTCATATCCCTCTTCAAGTGCACTTCTGTCACCTGTAGCCAGATAATAATCCCACAATCCGACAGCCCCCATTGCCGGCCCGTCACTTCCATTGTCAAATCCTTTTTTAGCAGCATACAAGAGTGAGCGTCCTGCTGTTTCCGGATCGATCAGGTTTCCGCCACGCATTGCTATATGTACAGAGTCTCTGAGCCAGACTCCAAACCCTTCACCTTTGCACTGAAAGAGTCCTGCCTGCCACAGATGCTCCTGCCCAGGAAGTGCATAGCCGCCATTCGTACAACGGTCAAAGACTGTCATCGCCAGATTCCATGTTGCTGAAATAATATCTGAAGCGGATTTCAGTGTCGGATATTTTTTCAGAGACAGATCTGCGGTCCACTTATCAGTTCTCCATGACTTTCTTGTCATGTCGCCCCATTTCGTTTTTCTCCACTGAAATTCTTCAAGAATCCTGTCTGCTGATACAATTTCCTCCGGACTGATGATATAAGCATCTGGTCTACCATAACAGCTGTCTTCAACATGGTTATCAAAAACTTTAAATTTATCATTTGCGAAAATAAGCCTGTCCTCTTTCTTTTTTCTTCGCAATGCTTCTGTCGCATCTTTACTGTATGCCAGTCCTCTGAGTCCATATACAACAATCTCAGTCTCTGTATCTTTATCCGTTTCTACTTGAATATGTGGATCATTGTTTTCGCCTACTCGGATTTTCCCAAGATTTCCACTAATATCAATAACACTGATTTCTTTTGCTTTATTAGTCAGATTATTTAGCAGTACCAATACTTTGTTATCTGCGATTATTTCCGTCAGATACTGATCAAATATAGTGACAAAAGACAGTTTCTTATCGCATTTTATTTCCATCTGATACTTTCCACATGTAAGCACTTTTTTATCAGAATTCCAGCAAAGCTTTTGATATGGAAGTTGAATTTCAACCTGTTTTTCACTGTTTATTTCCATGTTAAATATGGCTTCATAAGCATGTGCAAAAATATCATCGGGAGACATGTCTGCCTCTTTGATTTTTATATTCGGCCATGTATCCGGTGCTATACGAAATCTCAGTGCACAATCCAAATTTGATGTTTTTTCGCTAAATTCACGCTTCCAGATCCTGTGAGAAGAAATATCTGTACAAAATTCCCCGTTTTCTCCCGAAATATAGGGAATCGTTATGTAGTTCTGCATACCATCAGACTCTGTCAATGCGTAAACCACTTTTTTATCATCATATCCAAAGCAATAGATTTGCCTGATATCACCATAAATGTTTACATTTTCACACTTCGAAAGATCATTTTCTGCAATAAATTTTTCTGCAGATTCTGAATTAAAAAAAGTATTTGTTTCTGCATCTAGACAGCAGATTTTACTCTTTCCGTACTTTTCTGCTTCATATTCTACCTGCAGTTTCGTCTGAGCATAACCCATTCTTCTGAGTTCTGTAATACAGCTGTTCTGTCTGAAATAATGTACTGACTTTTCCAGAGCTGCCCTGTATTCTTCTTCATACCGCCTGCTTCCATAACTTTCTCTGATTTTCACAAGTTTTCCCTCCTATTTGATGCCAGACATTTTTATACTGTTCTGCAGGTGACTTTGCAGAAGAAGTGATATCAAGAATACCGGAAGGCATGCAAGCATTGCACTTGCAATGACCACATTCCACTTAGTATTATAGCCGCCTACCATGTTAGCAAGATAAACCATAACTGTTCGATATTCCGGTTTCTTATTTACAATCAACGGCCACAGATAATTGTTCCAGTTCCCCAGGAAAAAAGCAATACTCAGTGGGATAATAATTGGTCGTGAAAGCGGAAATATGATTGTAAAAAACATTCTGTATGTAGAGCATCCGTCGAGTTTTGCAGCCTCTTCAAGATCTACAGGGAAACTCATATAAAACTGTCTGAACAGAAATATACCATAAGCATTAAACAATGCCGGTAACAGAATTCCAGCATAACTGTTTGTAATTCCTAATTGTTTACATATCATAAACAAAGGTACAAGAATAGACGATACCGGAATCATCAAAGTACTGATGATCACTGTAAACATTGGCTTTTTCCCCGGAAAATTCATTCTTGCAAATGCGTATCCACACATTGAATGAAGAATTAAAGCAATAATCGTAACTGCTACTGCAATAAGGAATGAATTACCGATTGCAACAAGAAAATCCGGTGTTATCGCTGATTTTATACTTTCAAAAGAAGGAGATGCTGTGATCAGTGATCCTACAAAAACAGTTTTTTCATTTCTGAAACTTACCATAAATAAAATGTAAATCGGAAACAACATTACAATTCCCAATACTATAAGAATTACTGCAAGTATGTTATTTGTTTTTTTCTTCATATCATCATTCCTCCTTTCCATTTATTTTTAACATGATAACGGCAAGCACTGTCAGAATTAGAAACATTACAACTGACAATCCGGCTCCATATCCAGCCTTCATCATTTCAAATGACTGTTTGTATATATACAGACTGGCAACTTCTGTCGATTTTGCCGGTCCACCCCCGGTCATTACCATGATAAGATCCAGACACTGGAACGATGCAATCACTGATGTGATCAGTACAAAAACGCTGGTTGGCTTTAATAACGGAAACGTTATCTTCCAGAAAATCTGCCAGGAATTTGCTCCATCCAGTTTTGCTGCTTCATAATAACTGTAAGGTATATCTTTTATTGCTGATAGAAAAAGAATAATATTATAACCCAGATTGATCCATATCAAAACAACTGCAATACAAACCATTGCCTGAGAAGTAGATCCCAGAAACTTTTCTCCTTTCAGTCCAAAGGCCTTCAGAAATACATTGATAAATCCACTTCTGTCCATATAAAGAAACATCCACAGACAGCTTGCAATTACAGATGTGATAGAATATGGAAGCAGAAAAGCTGTTTTTACAAATCCGGCAGCTTTTTCGTTTTTGACATAGTTAATCAAAACTGCAAATAATATTGACAATATAAATAATGCCGGAACATACAGTAAAGTTAATTTAAAAGTTCTTCCCAGAGACTGCCACCATTCAGAGTCACTAAACATTGTGACATAATTCTGTATTCCGATAAATTGCTTAATGTTGGCGAAGTTCCAGTCATATAGGCTCATATAAAATGAATATATGATTGGTATGATAATAAAAACCAGAAGACCAATAAAATCAGGAAGAACAAATGTATATGTTACAAACATCTGTTTCAATTTTTTACCGGACATTTTTCCTTTCTGCTTCATAATTCTACCTCTTGATTTAATATTTTAGTTTAATGCCTCAATCTGTTCCTGTGCCAACTGTGCCGCATCCGCTCCTGAACTTCCGCCAAACATCACAGACTGCAATGTATCTCCCATAATATCAGTTACTTCAGATGAATACTGTGGTTCAGGTCTTGCCGTATCATAAAATTCGGTGAATGTTGCCTTCATGCCTTCCTGAAAAAGCTCTTTATTTTCTTCAATTACAGACTGGCGCGCCGGATATGCAAATTTGGCTTCTGTACACCATTTTGTGACATAAGTTGTATCATCACTTCCAAAGCACCAGAAAATAAAGTCAGCTGCTGCATCAACATCTTTGCTCTGGCTGGAAACTGCCATCATCTGACCTCCAGCAACAGTTACAGAATCTTTGCCATCCGGTGACGGAAGCGGTACAACTCCAATATTATGTCCATCTTTGTTGTATTCTTCTGCTGCATTTATCATATATGTTCCGCCAATCTGCATAGCTGCGACGCCATTTGCAACATTATCAATACTCCATGGTCCGGTCTGCAATGATGACGGGCAGTACTCATTCTGATAAAATGAACCCCAGAAATCAAGAGCATCTGCCATACTGTCGCTGCCGGCCGTTACATTTCCATCAGCATCATAAATGTCTGCATCATCCATCCACATAAATGGCCACCAGTTAAACAGTGTATATGCTGTTTTTTCTACCGGAAGAGCAATTCCGTATCTGTCATTTGTTGTGAGTTTTTCAGCTGCACTTTTCAGCTCTTCCCATGTTTTCGGTGGTTCAATACCTTCTTCTTCAAGTACATCTGCATCATAAAACAGTCCAAGGGTTTCACACTCAAATGGCAGTGTATAGATTTTTCCGTCATCTCCGCTTGCCGCTTCAAGAAACGACGGAAGAATATCTTTTTTCAGATCATCCGTATAATAAGAAGAAAGATCTGCAAGCATTTCCGCATCCGAGAATTTTTTAAAAGTCGCCGGTTCCACCCAGAGGATATCAGGGCATTCGCCATTTGCATATGCGGTTGTCACAAGTGTTGTCGTATAATCTGTCTGATTGACACTTGAATATTCAACCTTGACTTTATCCTGTGACTGATTATATGCATTTACCATATCCTGAATAACATCTGCCTCAGTTCCTGTATGGAAATCCCAGAAAGTAAGTTTTTCTTTATCGCCCTCTGAAGAATCCTCTTCACCGGTATTATTTTCTGTTCCTTTTTTTCCAGCTACTGCACTGTCATCTGATGTACTGTCTGAACTGCTTCCACATCCGGTAAATACCGCTGCTGTCATACTCAAAACCATAATCATTGATAGATATTTTTTTAAATTCATAAAAAATCCCTCCTTTTGCTACACACGTGCTTATTTATTTTTCTTTATCAAATTCTTTCTTTACTTTATGTGCCAGTTCTTTGTTTCCAGTTTCTGACGGTGCTGTTCTTGCTGCATTGAGTCTGATCTGTTCAGCCTTTTCAACTTTAAATTTTTCCATTCTTTCATTTCTGCTTCTGTAAGCTTCCTGCATCTCCGGTGTAAGCTCTACCTGATGAGCCGGCTTCGGGATATCAAAAGTTCTCTTAAGCGGAATTCTCTCTTCTACCGGCTGAATTGTCACAGCAGTAACCGGAGCTGCCTGATACCAGTACGCTGTGCATGACCAGTCATCTGACAGATGATTTGCATGACCATGTTCCATGCTGATCTGAATATGCTTTTTAAAATGGATCGGATCTGTAAGATGGAATCTATAGGATACCTGATAACCTTTTGTATCTCCGTCATGCATAATCGTTCCATTATAAGGTGACTGATTTCTCTGCATTCCCCATGCATGGTTAAAATAATCCTCTGCACCAGTTCCATTAATACTTGGTTCTTCTTCATCGTCAATTAAAATCATATCATCGCCTTCACCCCACCAGCTGCCCTGGAAATGAAGTACAGAAAGATTACACCCAACATAATGACCGCGTCCTTTTGTATCCAGCATCAGGAAATTCTCTTTGCCGTCAAAATTAGGGACACTGTTTACTTCCGGAGAGTTTACACAAAGATCATTTCCCCATCCACTGCATGGCATATCACGTCTCCATGCTGCCTGAAAGTAAGCAATATCTGGAGTCTCTTCATGATAAAGTTCATAATCAATATGGAAAAACAATCCAAGCGGTCTTTCATTTTCATTGATTACTTCTATTTTGGCCCGTTTGTTAAACGGCATCGGAAAATAACAGTTCATGGAAGCCGTTCCGCCAAAAGTTAACTCTTCACACGGTCTTGAAGAAACATTGAAAGGAATGGACGAAAAACTTGATGGCATAGAATGACCAATACAAAAGAAATCTCCCAGCGGTGCCAACACACTGGGACCATCAAAATCATCCCAGGTCATACGAATCAGAACCTTACGGTAATAATCCGGATCATTAATTTCCCAGTTAACACCTTCCGCATTTTCCATTTCAGTTACCGGTGCAACAGAACCACTTAAAACCGGATGCTGAATAGACGGTCCAAGAATTTCTCTGCAAAAAGTTGTTACCCAGATATGATTGATGCAACCTGGTCCTTCAATGTCCGCCATAACTGCTGTATCCCCAGCATTTACAAGCCAGTAATCTTTATTTCTTCCACTCTGATCCCAGCTTGAAGCTCTGGCGGTTCTCGCATCTGCCACTGTTGTAAGATTTTTTAAAAAAGACATATTATTTTTCTGCATTTTTTCTCCTCCTGATTGAACTTTCTGTAGATAAACGTTTGCGCAAACGTTTTTATGTATTTAGTATATCATTCACTTTGAAATTGTCAATTAGTATTTTTTAACAATATTAATTCTCAAATTTCGTTAATGTTTTTTTCATTCATTATTTAAAAATATGTCTTTACATGTCTTCGTCTCAAACTGTCCCCTTATTTTTTCTTTAAATTGCCTCTTTATTAATACACAGTTCTATTGTAAAGTATACCCAATCAAAAAACATAGGAAACAGGGAGGTTTTTATTACTTCCCGGGAAAGGAACAATTATCATGGCAAACACAAACGTACAGACAGCAGCTGCTGAGCGCGAGGTTACTTCTTCCGTTCAGTTTCTTACCGTGACCGCTATCTTCGTAGCACTCACTTACATCTTTACGGCATTCATCAACGTCCGTCTTCCAATTGCAGCCAACGGAGGACTTATCCATCTCGGCAATGTTCCGCTGTTTATCGGCGCGATCATCTTCGGCAAAAAGACCGGAGCGATCGCAGGTGGTGTCGGAATGGGACTGTTTGACCTGCTTTCCGGTTGGACTTTATGGGCTCCATTTACTTTTGTAATCGTTGCTCTCATGGGTTTCACCGTAGGCAGACTTACCGAAGACGAACAACACCAGAACTTCAAATGGTATGTGATCGCACTCATCGCAGCCTGCGTGATCAAAGTTGCAGGATACTACATCGCGGAAGTCGTAATCTACGGTAATCCGCTTGCACCGGTTGCTTCCATTCCGGGAAACCTCGTACAGATTGGTGTTGCAGCAGTCATCACACTTGTTGTGATCGCACCTCTGAACGTTGCTGCTAAAAGAGTCGGTTTACGTAAATTTAAGTAATATCCCGCGAGGTGTTTTGACATGTATATGTCAAAATCCCGAGACATACAAGTCAAAATGCCATCACCAAAGGTGATCTGGAATGCATTTTGGCTCGTAACTGTGAAGGTACTGAACAGTTACACCGGATTAAAAAAATAATAAGAAAAAGGACTTGATCTTATGTATAAAATTATGACACCGGGCCCGACACAGGTTGCCGAAAACGTGCGTCTCGCCCGCAGCAGAGAATGTACCAACCCTGATCTTGACGAAAACTTCGTAGAATTTTATAAAGAAACCTGCAAAAAAATCAGCCATCTTCTCCACACCGACAACGAAACACTCATCCTCGGCGGAGAGGGAATCCTCGGACTGGAAGCCGCCTGTGCGTCCATGACCGAACCAGGTGACCGTGTCCTCGTTCTGGACAACGGCATCTACGGCAAAGGATTCGCAGATTTTGTTTCCATGTACGGCGGATGTCCGGAGCTCTACTCCAGAGATTACCGTGAAACACTTGATGTACAGGAACTCGAAAACTTCCTCAAAGAACATCACAATTACAAATACGCAACCGTTGTCCACGGAGATACACCAAGCGGTATGTTGAACGATGTTTCCGCAATCTGTCCGCTTCTTAAGAAATACGGCATCATAACTGTTGTCGATTCCGTATCTGCTTCTTTCGGCGAACCGATGCGTATCTCCGACTGGCAGATTGACATTATGTGCGGCGGTTCCCAGAAAGTCGTTTCCGCACCTCCGGGACTCACCTTCGTAGTGATCAGTGATGATGCAAAAAAAGCCATGGCAGACCGTAAGACACCAATTGCATCTTTCTACGCAAACCTGACAACTTTTGCACATTATTATGAAGAAAAATGGTTCCCGTACACCATGCCGATCAGTGACATCTACGGACTCCGTGCCGCGATTGACAACATTGCAGCCGACCCGGACATCCTGACACGACATGAAAAAATCGCCAAAGCTTCCCGCAAAGCAATCACCGGTGCCGGCCTGAACCTTTATCTTAAGAGTGGTTTTTCCAGCACTGTTACTGTATTTGAAGTCCCGGAAGGAACCACCGCCAAAGCAATCCTTGATGGTGTCAAAAATGACTACAACATCATGCTTGCAGGTTCTTTTGATGTACTTGCAGGCAAAGTCATCCGCATCGGACATATGGGAAACAATGCTGATTACTACAATGTTCGTGAAGTCTTTGCAGCTCTGGACGGAACGCTCGCCAGACTTGGTGTTCCACTTAAAGCAAGCATGGAAAAACTCTTCTGCGACAGCATGAAATAGAATTTACAACAATAAAAAAAAGGCGCATTTACTATGAATAACAATCTGAAAAAATTAATTCTCGCAGCTTTGTTTGCTGCACTTTCCTGCGTGGCAACCATGTCCATCCGCATCCCTACTCCGGGAACCGGCGGATACATTCACCCGGGGGACGCTATCGTGATCCTCTCCGGTGTAATTCTCGGACCTGTCTGGGGCTTCCTTGCAGGTGGTATCGGATCTGCACTTTCTGACCTGATCGGCGGATATTTCATTTATGTTCCGATCACTTTCGTGATAAAAGGTCTTGTTGCACTTGCTGCCGGACTTCTTTATCAGAAAGTCGGTAAAAACCAGAAGAGCCGCTACATTGCAGTCATTCTTGGCGGTGTTGCAGACATCATCCTCGTTGCAGGCGGATATTTCGTATGTGAATTCTTCATCTACGGAGCAGGTGCTGCTGCCAGCATCCCTGCAAACATCATTCAGGGTGTCGGCGGACTTGTTATTTCCTGTATCCTTTACCCGATTCTGATTTCCATTCCAAATGTACGTCAGACCGCAGTTGCTGCAGGTAAATAAATAATTTTTCAATAACCTCAAAAGGATTCCCGTTCTATGGTTCATTCACATCTCCATAGATTCGGAAATCCTTTTTTATTCCTCAGATAAAGTACTCAATTACTTCCTCCGGTACGGTCTTCGTCTTTTCGTTGAATATCAGAACCGCCTCACGTTCCTCCACCGGGCCGAGAGCGTATATTGTTTCTTTGTTTTCCTGATTAAAGTACTTAAACGGCACTATGCGGTTGTATTCCTTAGGATGTTTATCATCCATCAGAATATCTTTCTGTTCATATGGTTTATCCCAGTAATACGGATCGAAGAGAAGAATATTTTCATTCTGTATTCCAGTCATCAAAACATAATGCTCTTCCTCAAGATACAGACGCACTACCGCCACACCCCCATGATTCAGCGCATGATTGATACGACTTTCTCCATCTATGTACACGCTTCGTCCTGACAGATATTCACTGCTCACAGACATGATGCCGAGGTCTCCGTATTCGTTCAGCCAATTGCTGAGGAACATCATCACTGCTCTGGAAGTGCCTCTTTTGCCTGGGATTCCTTCTTTGCTGTGGTAGTCCAGACAATAAAGCATCGTATTTCGGACTGCCTCCGGAGGGATCTCCTCCCGCTCGAACAGATAGGCAAGCGCATTCATCATGGAAGTCGGTCCACAGTCGTATTCAGATAATTGATAATGTAACGGATTTTTCATAATAATCTCTCTCTTCGGTAAGTAAAATTTAATGCAGTCAGTTTATATCTGACTTCTCTCTTTTTTGTATTACTGTTCGGATTTCTTTTTTATTCTTCGCATCAAGCAGTCCTTGCAGGATTTCTTCATCCTTGATCATATCAAGGACCTGCAGCAGTCGGTCAATATGCTTATCTTTTCCGGCCACAGTAAACATGATCACGATTTTCACCGGAATCCGGCAGTCTTCCTCCCCCATTGCATCAAATTCAATTGGCGGATTCAGCACTGCAATTGAAATACCTTCTTTTTTTACATGTTCCGCGTCTGTATGTGGAATTGCCACTCCAATCCCGTTCACATCCAGCCCTGTCGGATAATCCTTTTCTCTTTTCAGAACAGCCTCTGTGAACCCTTCTTCTCCATACCCTTCCTGTATCATGGCATCTCCCATGAGCTGCAGTACCTCTATATTGTCGGATGCCTTTAAATTATAAAAAACCAAATTGTCGTTTAGCTCTTTCCAGATCATTTTTTACCTGCTTTCTATTGTATTCTTTTTCATCCCCATTAACCGGTTACCTGTAATTTTCTATGTAAGACAAAATCTGCTCCGAATCATCCATAAATTCACAGAGTTTCAGATTGGACGGATCCATGAATTTCTCATCAGCCGTATGGCGCAGCAGAACTTCCATTCCGTCATAGTAGCCGTTGATATTATAGAGAACAACCGGGCGATCCAGTCTGTGCAGACTTTTAAGCGTCAGGATCTCAAAAAATTCTTCATAGGTTCCGATTCCGCCCGGTGTAACGATTGTTGCATCAGCGCGCTCCTCGAGAAGTTTTTTGCGCTCGCGCATGGTATCTGTAAAAATAAATTCACTGCAGTTCTGATACAGAACACCCGGTTTATCAAAAAATCGTGGTGCAATACCAAGAATATAACCGCCTTCGACATCCACACCTCGCGCCGCTGATCCCATCATTCCTGTCGCGCCGCCGCCAAACACCAGCCCGTGTCCACGCTTCGCCATCATTTTTCCGAGTTCTTCTGTTTTGTCATAATAAATCTGCTCCAGCTGCGCACTGGAAGCGCCATAGATACATATATTCATAATTTACTCCAGTCCTGCAAAGAATAATTCGTAAAAATCATCCTCGCCTTCAAGCATTGGTGAGTTCTCGCCACCGCCATTGGTGCTCCTGCGCATCGTAGCATAAAATTCTTCACCTGCGTGATCAGATCCATATCGTAGATCTCATATCCCAGTTCTCTGCATTTTCGACAAAATGCGCTGAGAGGCTGTGCATCTTTCCTTGTTTCCAGAAGTTCTGCCCGAAGCTTCTCGTCACGACGTGCTTTGATTTTCAATTCATCCAACATTTCTGTAATTCCCATGGTGTCGCCCTCCCTTATTGTAAACATCTTTGCTGGTAGCCACAAAGATGAAGTATTCTGCATCTTATTTCTCTTAAAATGCAGAAGGAGCTGTCGGTAAATAACGTTTTTTAGAGCTGACAGCTCCAAACAAAAATATCCTGACAGTTACAGAGCTTTCTGGCTCTGCAACTTGTTCAGGATATTTTTATTTTGATGGTTAACTCATCACACTCATCACCAAAGTAACGAGAATGTGATGCGCAGTTATTCAAGAAAATTCCCCTGTTCTGTTTATAATTGCAGACATTAATATTACTGTTCGCTCAGTTCTCAGTAACATACTCTCGTACTGAGTGTTTTCACTCTCTACTGATATGATCTGAAAAATCCCCGCAACTTGGTCAGGGCTTTCGTCAGTGTCTCTGTCTCTTCCACATTCAGGCCTTTAAGTACAGCCAGCACCATCTTCTCATGGAAATCTTTATGATGATAATAAGCTTTCTTCCCCTGTTCTGTCAGGGAGATCAGCACAACCCTTCGGTCCTCCTGACTTCTCATACGCTGGATATATCCCTTCTTTACAAGATTATTCACAGCGATCGTCAATGTACCCACAGTCACATTCAGTTCTCTGGCTACTGTTGACATATTCTTCTGTTCCCGGATACCTACTGCATTAATAATGTGCATATCATTGACAGAAATATTCTTATATTCTCCCGTAATCAATGCCCGTTCTTCCAGGTCCAGAATCTCATTAAATAAATTGACCAGTACATCATTAATTGCCTCATAATGGTTCATCCGGTTACCTCCCTCTTTTTGCTTAAGCAATTCCATATAGCATTGCTGTAGCATGTTTGTACATTATGGTTATATTGCTACCTATTATACACTAAAATACTTTGTCTCACAAAGCATTTCTGGCAGGTTTTCAAAGAATTTCTCTCTTAATTCTTTCTTTGAACCATGAAATTTGTTATAATGAACAGATAGATTACAGTTCATACGCTCCTGTCTCATTTCCGTATGCAGTCTGCAATGAATTTGAGATACGGTACTGAGGACAGCAATACAGGCTGCAGATTGCTGTAACTGTTCAGCACTCTCACTGTTAAGAACTATTTTAGTTAAAGGGAATTTTCTATGAAAAAAAATAATATGCCACTTAATTTACGGGAGAGAATCAACTCCCGGATCAGTCTTCTGTGTTCTGTTATTGTTCTGGTTCTGCTCGTTCTGGTGATGCATCAGATGGATTACACCCTGATCCGTAAACCGCAGAAAGAAGCAGCAGAAGCAGCGGCTCTCAAGGAACAGCAGGATAAGATCAAAGCTGAAACACCTGTCATCTCCACTGCAAGTGTAATTGCTGTTGGAGATAATCTTTATCACAGCAAGCTGTATGAATCCGGCGAAAATGACTCCGGCATATGGAATTATGACCATATCTACACTCATGTTCTGGACCAGATCCAAGCTGCAGACGTAGCCATGATCGACCAGGAAACGGTTTTTGCTCCAAGCCACGATGCTGTCAGCACTTATCCTTCTTTTGCCACTCCCCAGGAAGTGGGAGATGCCATTATCAAAGCAGGGTTTGATGTAGTGGAATCTGCCACAAATCACGCCGATGATTATGGATATGACTATCTGAAAAGTACTCTGGATTTCTGGAGCACCAATTATCCGGATATTCCTGTACTTGGCATTCACGCCACCCAGGAAGATGCAGACACTGTCAAAGTAAAAGAAGTGAATGGTATTAAGATTGCTTTTCTTGACTATACATACGGCACCAATAATTCCGGTGCAGGCGAAGGATATGAGTACATGATCGATATCTTTGATAAGGATAAGATCACCACAATGATCCAGAAAGCCAAAGAAATCAGCGACTGCATCATCTTTGTGGCTCACTGGGGAACAGAAGATGAAACCATGCCAAATGAATACGAGAAACAATGGGCCGCTTTTCTGATGCAGCAGGGTGTTGATGTGATCATTGGCGGTCATCCGCATGTGCTTCAGCCTTACGGACAGCTTTCTGATGACCAGGGACACAATACCACCATATTCTACTCCCTCGGAAACTTCGTTTCCACCCAGCAGGAACTCCCGGAACTTCTGGAAGGAATGGCAAGTTTTACCATACAGAAATCAACTCTGAACGGCAAATCAACCATCCAGATCCTTTCTCCGGAAGTGAAACCTATGGTCATGCATTATAATCACGATAACGGAGAATACGGACCATATATGCTGGATGATTATACAGAAGAACTTGCTTCTTCCCACAGTGTAAGAAATGTGATCGGTGATGAGTTTACTCTCGATAACCTGAAAGCTAAATTTAAGGAAATCATGTCCATGAATGTGAAGCCTTCCACAAATACAAACCTGCTGAACGTCAAGTTTGACTGGGAGGGCAACATGATCGACAAAACTACCGGAAATGTAGTGGAAGATACAGAATCCATCCACTCTTGGGAATATCAGGCAGACACATCAGACGGAACCGAAGACTCTTCCGACAGTTCTGACAGCTCTTCGGATGAAAGTTCCGATGATTCTTCAAACGAATATGACAGCGGTTATTGATGAATGCCCAGCAGTTTCTCTGCATTCTGTCTGGTCACATCAATGACCTCTTCTGCTGTAATTCCCTTCAGTTCTGCGATTGCCTGTGCTACATAAGGCAGATTTAATGACGAATTTCTCTTACCTCTGTTTGGCTCTGGAGACATATAGGGACAGTCTGTTTCCAGAACAAGCTGAGACAGGGGTGCATACTGAACCGTCTCTTTCAGTTTCTTTGCGTTCTTAAAAGTGACAACTCCGCCGATTCCCAGATACAGTCCCATTTTCAGATATTCTGCCGCAATCTCCCTGCTGTATGAAAAACAATGAATGATACCGCCATACATACCACCCTGCATATATTCTCTGACGATATTCAGAGTATCCTCGGCAGCTTCTCTGCTGTGGATCATAAACGGAAGCTTCTCTTCTCTGGCAATGTCAAGCTGGGCGCGAAACATTTTCTTCTGGATCTGATGTTCCTCTTCTTCCTTATGCCAGTAATAGTCCAGCCCGATCTCACCGATTGCCACCATCTTGTCCATATGGGATAATCTGCGGATTTCATCCAGAGTCTCCTGTGTCATCTTATCTGCATCATCCGGATGGATTCCCACTGCTCCATATATAAAAGGATATTTCTCCATCAGATCCACAGTATCCTGAAAACTGCCTACAGAGGCACAGACATTCACAATCTTCTCAATCCCTCCATCGTACATAGACATAAGAAGCGCTTCCCTGTCTGTGTCAAAGGCCTCGTCATCATAGTGCGCATGTGTATCAATAATCATTTTTTCCAATCTCCTCATGTAATCTTAATTTATAGCACTCCCTGTAAACAACACACGTCAAGGATATCTGACGCAGGATTTCGCGCTCTGATAAGCCGGATCAATATACATTATTTATGAGGATTGCTATAATCCGGTTAAAAGATCTGTTACAAAATTACCAGTTCATCCCCCGGGTGGATCACACCTCCGTGGAGAACCTTCGTAAAAACTCCCTGTTTCGGCATAATGCACTCTCCCATTTTCTTAAAGATCGCACATCCGCTGTGGCATTCTTTTCCAATCTGTGTCAGCTCCAGGACTACATCATTGCACTGGAATTTCGTGCCGATCGGAAGTGTGGCAAAGTCGATTCCCTGAACCACCAGGTTCTCTCCGAATGCCCCGTCTTCTACCTCTGCACCTCTGGCGCGAAAATCTTCAATCTTGTCAAAAGAGAGCAGACTTACCTGACGGTGCCATTTGCCGGCATGGGCATCACCCTCGATTCCCCAGTCCTCAATTACTTTAACCTCCGGAACACTTGTCTTCTGTATTCCCTTTCTTTCACTTGTACAAACCGCAATTACTTTTCCCATAAGATTATCCCTTTTACCTTCCTGTTTTCGTTTCAGATACTGTTTTCGTACCTGCTCTTCCGTTTATTGCCGTCAGCTTATATTCTCTGCTTTCTTATCCCTGTTATCGCCATCAGTTATCTTGCGCAGTTCCCTGCTTCCCCTGTCATGATCTCAATGCCATGTCCAAGCGCATCAATAATATACTCCAGGCTCTCTTTTACAGCTTTCGGACTTCCCGGAAGATTGATGATCAGTGTTTTTTTTCGGATACCTGCCGTAGAACGGCTGAGCATGGCGCGTTTCGTGATAGTCATGCTGTACGCACGCATTGCCTCCGGAATCCCCGGTACACGTCTGTCAATAATATCCTCCGTTGCCTCCGGTGTAATATCTCTGGGTGAAAAACCGGTTCCGCCTGTTGTCAGGATCAGTTCCGCTGTGCCGCTGTCTGCAATTTCCGCCATTCTCTCTGACAACATCTTTCTGTCATCCGGCAGAACATCTTCAGACACAACCTCATATCCATTCTTCTCAACAATCTCTCGGATCGCAGGTCCGCTTAAATCCTCACGTTCTCCGCGATATCCCGTATCACTGGATGTAATGATCGCTACTCTTTTCATTTTAGAAAAACCTCCCTGTCGGGCAGATAATTTTTTCATTATCTGCCATTCTGTATTTCCATTATACACATTTCTTTCATTTTACCCAACAAATATTTTGCAAATTGCAGAGCAATTCGTGGATATCAAAAATGAAAATCTCCACTCTTACCACCCGTCTTTTCAACCAGATGAATATTGGACATTACCATATGCTTGTCAATTGCCTTACACATATCATAAATCGTCAGAAGCGTCACCTGAACCCCTGTCAGTGCCTCCATTTCCACACCGGTCTTGCCTTCTGTTTTCACTGTACAGAAAGCGCGGATAATTCCGTTTGTCTCATCCAGTTCATAGTCTACGGAACATTTCTGGATCGGAAGCGGATGGCACATGGGAATCAACTCAGAAGTCCTTTTCACTCCCATAATCCCCGCTACACGTGCTACTCCAAGCACATCTCCCTTTTTCACAGAACCCTCTTTCACAGCCTCCATGATTGCTTCTCCTACATGAATCTCACCTGTGGCAACTGCTGTTCTGTAAGTGATATTTTTCCCGGAAACGTCTACCATAACTGCGTTTCCGTTCTCATCAAAATGATTAAAACCCTGTGACATGATCAAAATCCCCCTGTTTAAGTTTTTACAAAAAGCGAGGCTCTTATTGTACGGGAACATACAATAAAAGCCTCGCCTGTTCATCACGATACGGTTGGAGTCTTTACCCACCGAAATTGACGACACCATGAATACTCATGAGTCAGTCACTCCCCTTTATCTAAATATTAATATAGCTTTTGAGAGTGTATTTGTCAAGATAATATTCGTAAGTTTTCACACATTTTCGCTACCATTCGCTTTGTTCTCAGTAATACAAAGATCAGCAGATTTCTGCACCTGCAGGCATTTCCTTTTCCGGTACCATCAGGGAAAGGTTTCCGTCTGCATCTTCTGCACAGAGGATCATTCCTTCACTGAGTACACCGGCAAGTTTGGCTGGTTTCAGGTTTGTGACTACCATAACCCTCTTACCTACCATTTCTTCTGCACTGTAGTGTGCTTTGATTCCGGATACGATCTGACGCACCTGGCTGCCGATCTGTACCTGTGAGCAGAGAAGTTTCTTTGATTTCTTTACTTCTTCACATTTGATGATCTTACCAACCTGGAACTGAAGCTTGCCGAAATCTTCAAATGTGATCTCAGGTTTTGCTTCGATATCAATTACGTCTTCTTTTTCTTCTTTTGCAGTTTCTTCTGCTTTCGGCGGATGAAGCTCTGCCACCTTTGCAAGTACTTCTTTCAGGTCAAGACGGGCGAAAAGAATCTCCGGTTTTTCAGTTACTTTATTTCCTGACGGATAGAGGCCAAAGGTCTTAAGGTCTTCCAGTTCTCTGTCCTGTGCATTTAACTGGGCAAGGATTCTCTCTGTTGTTTCCGGCATAAAGGATTTCAGCAGAACCGCACCAATGCAGATTCCCTCAACCAGATTGTAGAGAACTGTTGCAAGACGGTCTTTTTTCTCTTCATCCTTAGCAAGAGCCCATGGCATTGTTTCGTCGATGTATTTGTTGCAGCGTTTGAAGATTGTGAATACTTCTGTCATTGCATCTGCCACGCGGAGTTTATCCATTTTTTCGTTTACCTTGGCAGGTACGGAGAGAATGAAGTTCTTCAGATCATCATCTACAGGTTCTGTAACGCCTTTGTTTTCTACCACACCGCCGAAATATTTGTTTGACATGGAAATGGTACGGTTTACAAGGTTTCCAAGGGTGTTAGCGAGTTCAGAATTGAGACGCTCTACCATCAGTTCCCATGTGATCACACCATCATTCTCGAATGGCATTTCATGAAGTACGAAGTAGCGGACTGCATCTACACCGAAGAAGTCTACCAGTTCATCTGCATAGATTACATTTCCTTTGGATTTACTCATCTTACCATCACCCTGAAGAAGCCATGGATGTCCGAATACCTGTTTCGGAAGCGGCAGATCCAGTGACATCAGGAAAATCGGCCAGTAAATTGTATGGAAACGGATGATGTCTTTACCGATCAGATGCAGGTCTGCAGGCCAGAGCTTGTTGAACTGGTCTGTGCTTTCGCCATCGCAGTCGTAGCCGATTCCTGTAATATAGTTTGTAAGGGCATCAAGCCATACATATACTACGTGTTTCGGATCAAAGTCTACCGGGATTCCCCATTTGAAGGAAGTTCTGGATACACAGAGATCCTGAAGTCCCGGGAGAAGGAAGTTGTTCATCATCTCGTTTTTACGGGATTCCGGCTGGATGAAATCCGGATGTGTATTGATGTAGTCAATGAGTTTGTCGGCATATTTGCTCATTTTGAAGAAGTATGCTTCTTCTTTTGCAGGTACACATGGGCGGCCGCAGTCCGGACATTTGCCGTCTACAAGCTGAGATTCTGTAAAGAAAGATTCACATGGTGTACAATACATTCCTTCGTAATGTCCTTTGTAGATGTCGCCTTTTGCGTACATTTTTTTGAAGATTTTTTTGACCTGTTTTTCGTGGTCTTCATCTGTGGTACGGATGAATTTGTCGTAGGATGTGTTCATCAGATCCCAGATTCTTTTGATCTCACCGGATACGTTGTCTACGAATTCTTTTGGAGTGATTCCGGCTTCTTCGGCTTTTAATTCGATTTTCTGACCATGTTCATCGGTTCCTGTCTGAAAGAATACGTCATAGCCCTGCTGACGTTTGTAGCGGGCGATGGCATCGGCAAGGACGACTTCGTAGGTGTTGCCGATATGGGGTTTGCCGGATGTGTAGGCGATGGCGGTGGTGATGTAGTATTTCTGTTTTTCCATGGTTTGTTGTCTCCTTTTTTGAATGTGGACGCTCCGGAAAATATAATTGTTTTCTGTGCGGTTTCGGGAGCTAGGAACTCTAAGTGTCTGAAAATCAGCTAAAACCATTCGAAAAAATCTCAAACTCGCTTCGCTCAGACAGTGAGATTTTTTCGAATAACGCAGATTTCCAGACACTAAGAGTTGCTACACTCCCTGCAAATGCACAGAAAACAATTATATTTTCCGAAGCTGGTGTTTAAAAATGGTAACAACTGCTCCTTATTTATGGAAGAAAAACATAAATTCTTCATGGTAGGAAGGAACTGGTGTTGGGGGAAATAATTCCTCTCCGTCGCAGTGTGATCCTGCCCGGAGGGCTTTTTTATGTTATAGGAACATTACAGAGTAATTTCCTATAACATAAAAAACGTCTCCTCAGATTATCTGAGAAGACGAGTATTACCCGTGTTACCACTTCTGTTCGTTTCCGGGCTCGCGCGGGGAAACCTTAGGAGGTACGTTGTGATACCTCTACGCTGTAACAGGCGTGCCTGTCGCTGCCTAAAGCTGTTGGCTCTCAGCAGTGCCTCTCGGAAGCCATCTTCAACCTGCTCCTTGCATATCCCTCTCAGCCTTTGAATCTGTGATATGTGATCCATGGGGATTTCTCTGTAATACGGTCTGCGGATCTACTCTCTTCTTCAATGAGTTTGTGTTATTTCGTGACAGCACTCCGCTCTGTGATCATGGAACGCTGTTAGCTATAGGAAATAGTTATTTCCTGTTATAGGGAAAATATAGCACATTTTGGTGGATTTGTAAACCCACATCGTTATTGTTCACTCCATTCTCAGTAACGTAGCCAAACTATAACAATTCTATAAAATAATAATTTTATATCTTGACAATTTCAATCCAATATTGTATAGTATCAATATCAGTAATGATTATCGTTATTGAACAGATTATAACTGCAACTATCCTGAACAGTTATGATAAATCATTTGCGAGTAAACAGGGAAGGGAGGAATACCATGGCGACACTGAAATACAGCCGTCAGAGGGAATCGATTAAAGAGTTTCTAAGAACCAGAACAGATCATCCTACTGCCGATGTGGTATATGAGAATATGAAGCTCATCTATCCGAATATCAGCCTCGGTACGGTATATCGCAACTTATCTCTGCTGGCTGATCTGGGAGAGATTAAGAAGCTTTCCTCTTTCGCCGGAGCGGATCACTTTGACGGGCGGACCGAGAGGCACTGCCACTTCATGTGTATCAGATGTGAGCGGATCATCGACCTTGAGAGCGAGGGAATTCACCATATTATGGATCTTGCAGGTGAGAACTTCAAAGGAAAGATTACTGATTACAGTGCCAGATTCTTCGGCCTGTGTGAGGACTGCCTGAAAGAGACAGAAGGCAACTCTGATAGTTCAAAGTAGTTTTTGCTTACATCATTGGTGTCCAAATTGGGAATAACAACTAATGATAAAAAGTTGCAAAAAAACTAAAATTAAACTTGACTTTTTCAATCAAGTATGGTAATCTAAGATCATAGAAAACAGTAATAATTACTATTATTAAAAATTACTTTTTCTACCCTACCGCACATGCGGAAAGCAATAAGAACTAAACGATGCTAAGATAATCAATTTATTTTCTGGCATCCCTAATAAATTCATTAAAAAGAAAAGGAGATTTTAATTATGACAAAATGGGTATGTAGTGTATGTGGTTATGTTTATGAAGGTGAGAAAGCTCCGGAAGCCTGTCCTGTATGTAAGGCACCGGCTGATAAATTCGTAAAGCAGGATAGCGAATTGTCATGGGCTGCTGAACACGTTGTAGGTGTTGCTCAGGGATCCAGCGAAGACATCATGGCTGATTTAAGAGCAAACTTCCAGGGTGAATGCTCTGAAGTTGGTATGTATCTTGCAATGGCAAGAGTTGCTCACAGAGAAGGATATCCGGAAATCGGTTTATACTATGAAAAAGCAGCTTATGAAGAAGCAGAACATGCTGCTAAATTCGCTGAATTATTAGGTGAAGTTGTAACAGACAGCACAAAGAAAAACCTTCAGATGCGTGTAGAAGCCGAGAACGGTGCTACAGCTGGTAAAACAGACCTTGCTAAACGTGCAAAAGCTGCTAACCTTGACGCTATCCATGATACAGTTCATGAAATGGCAAGAGACGAAGCAAGACACGGAAAAGCATTCGCAGGTCTTCTTAAGAGATATTTCGGAGAATAATTCTATCGGAAAATCGCATAAAATAAACCTTTTAAAGGGAGAACCTCAATGGTTCTCCCTTTTTATCTGTTCGTATTTTCATCATTGGAAGCTTAACTGGATTTCGCCTGAAGTCTGGCAACCTGATCTGTCAGAGCATTCATCCTAACCTCATTAATCATAATCCTGTTCATCCAGGTAGCCGACACATCCATCTTATTGATAAGATTCAGATGATTCTCTGCAAGGATAGAAATATTCCTATCCGTTATGTTCTCCAAATGCAGTTTGATATCTGCAAAGTTATTTCTGGTCTCTTCTTCAAAACGCTTCTGACGCTCTTCCATTCGGTCCATCTGGCTTTCGAATTTATCCATTCGACTTTCGAATTTATCCATTCGCGTCCCAAATCCTCTGACATCTGTCAAAACAGCTTCCAGTATTTGTCTGTCTGTCACCACTTTCACCTCCTCTGTAGCCCGTATCGTTCTTTTGTATGTGATTGATTATATCACATACATAAAAATATGTCTATAAAAATCTATAAACATTAGAGTGTATTTGGAAAATGCGTTACTGTTCACTCCGTTCGCAGTAACACACTTCGCGATGCACAGAATTTATGCTGATCGCATAAATTCGCGCGGTATGTCTCGGGTTTTCTGTGATCTTTGCTCACAAAAAACACCTCGCGGGATATTACCAGTGAACAGTAACGAAAATGCTCCCCACAAGATGTGCGTCACAATTTGTGGGAGATTTTATTTATTATTATCATTCATCTTCGCCTCAACCGCCGCACCAACCCTGTTATAAACAGTCACAGCATCCTGAATATGCGGAATCGTATTTCCATCTGCTCCTGAAGCACCTGCGGAAACAAAGATATATTCCCTGCCCTCAATCTCCGCAAAACTCACCAGACAGTGCCCTGCCTCACTGGTATAGCCGGTCTTGCCACCGAGGATTTTTCCACCTGTGACTGTCGGATCAGACAGATTTTTAAACATTGTACTGTAGTAAGTAATTCCATCCGGGTGGATATTTGTAACTCCGGTAGAATGTCTGGAGGTCTCCACAATCTCACGAAACGTATCATTCTTAATGCAATACTTCATCAAAACAGCAATATCCTTAACCGTACTGTAATGATCCGGGTTATGCAGTCCTGTAGAGTCACAGAAATGGGTATTCTCCATTCCAAGCTTCCTTGCTTTCTTATTCATCAGCTCCGCAAAATCCGCCTCTGAACCACTGATCGTATCTGCCAGCGCAATACAGCACTCTGCCCCCGAAGGCAGCAGCGCACCATAGAGAAGATCAATCACCCGAACCTCTTCCCCCGGCTGAAAACCTGCCTGCGTAGCATCCTGCTCATACAATCCGGCGAACATCTCATCCGTCAGAGTAATCTTCTCATCCAGATCATCAAAATTCTCAATCCCCAATATCACAGTCATAATCTTCGTCATAGAAGCCGGATAAATCTGAGCCTCCCCGTTAATCTCACCCAGAATCTTACCTCCCCTGGCCTGCATCAGGATCGCATTCGGACTGTTGATACCACTGATATCCACTTCCTTCAGAACCGGCTGCTCAAACTGCCCAAACCACTCCTTCACGCCCTTATTCCATCCGATCATGATAACCAGCGCACAGATAATGATCACCTCAACAAACACACAAGCCACAATCCTGCCCCGGTATCTCCACGCATAACTTCTTCCATCACTCTTTTTCCGTCTCCTGCCAGCCACAATAACGCCTCCTGTCTGCTTCTATAACATTGCTAAGAGAAAATATATCTGACAAATCTCTAATTCATCCCCCTACTATAACACACCCTTACCAAATCCTGTAATCTTCCATTCCTGCACACCCATACATTGCATCTTTCTCCCTATCTCCAATACCTTTCCGTTTTCCCCCGCCCGCGAAACCATTGTACAGCGCAGGAAAATATTTGTTTTCTGATACATCTACAGGAGGTGTAGCAATACTTAGCTTCCGGGAATTTGCGTTATGCCGGAAAAATTCACTGTCTGAGCGAAGCGAGTTTGAATTTTTCCGGCATGATTTTAGCAAATTTCCGAAAGCTTAGTATTCCTGCCTCCGCAGCCGTATCAGAAAACAAATATTTTCCTGCGCGTCCCCATACCCGCCACCTAAAGAAGCGCAAAAAGACCCCCGGAGAATCCCCGGGAGTCTTAAATTGCTAAAATCTATTATGCTAATTTCATCGGGTTGATCTTCACACCAGGTCCCATTGTCGGAGCAATAACAACGCTCTTTAAATACTGACCTTTCAGTGTGCTTGGTCTAGCCTTAACGATAGCATCGATCAGCGTCTGGAAGTTGTCGCTTAACTGTTCCTCTGTAAAGGATGCTTTACCAACCGGAACATGAATGATGTTGGTTTTATCAAGACGGTACTCAATCTTACCTGCTTTGATATCGTGAACTGCTTTAGTAACGTCCATTGTTACTGTACCAGCTTTCGGGTTTGGCATTAAACCTTTCGGTCCAAGTACACGACCAAGACGACCTACAACACCCATCATATCTGGAGTTGCAACAACAACGTCAAAGTCTAACCATCCTTCGTTCTGGATCTTCGGAATAAGATCCTCAGCTCCTACGAATTCAGCACCTGCTGCTTTTGCTTCTTCAGCTTTAGCATCTTTAGCGAATACTAAAACACGAACTTTTTTACCAGTACCATGTGGCAGAACTACTGCACCACGGATCTGCTGATCTGCATGACGTCCATCGCAGCCTGTGCGGATATGAACTTCGATAGTCTCGTCAAATTTGGCAACAGCAGCTTTTTTAACTAAGCTGATAGCTTCATTAGTATCGTATAATGTTGCGCGGTCAACTGCCTTAGCAGCCTCCACGTATTTCTTTCCTCGTTTCATTTCTATAACCTCCTGTGGTATTTGCGGGGAACGCCCTCCCACTTACTATTTAATATTAAAATTAATCAACTACTTCGATTCCCATACTTCTTGCAGTACCAGCGATCATGCTCATAGCTGCTTCAAGGGATGCTGCATTTAAGTCTTTCATCTTAAGTTCAGCGATTTCCTGAACCTGAGCTTTAGTAACCTTAGCAACTTTTGTCTTGTTCGGTACGCCGGAACCGGATTTGATCTTAGCAGCTTTCTTAAGAAGAACTGCAGCCGGCGGAGTTTTGGTTATGAAGCTGAAACTTCTGTCTGCATAAACAGTGATAACTACAGGAATGATTAAGTCTCCCTGATCTGCTGTTCTTGCATTGAACTCTTTTGTGAACTGAACGATATTTACACCGTGCTGTCCAAGAGCTGGACCTACAGGTGGTGCTGGAGTTGCTTTACCAGCCGGAATCTGTAATTTGATATATCCTGTTACTTTCTTTGCCATTTTTCGGCACCTCCTATGTGGTATTGGCGGGGGTTTATGGTCCCTCCCACGATATTGTTACCTTTGCTTGTTACATCTGTTTGATTTCTGCGAAACTAATTTCTACCGGCGTTTCGCGGCCGAAAAGTTCAACATTGATCGTTGCTGTCTGTTTCTGCACATTAAGGGCAGTGATAACACCAACGGTATCTTTCCAGGCACCGCCTGTGACAACAACTGTATCACCCTCTGCGAAATCGACCTGAATTTCCTCTTTCTTGATACCAAGAGGAAGCATCTCTTCCTCGGTCAACGGTACCGGCTTGGACCCTGGTCCAACGAAGCCTGTCACACCTCTGGTGTTACGGACAACATACCATGTATCGTCATTCATAACCATGTTGAGAAGTACATAGCCAGGAAACATTTTCTTCTGAACCTGTTTCAGAGCCCCGTTTTTCAGCTCAGCCACTTCCTGCAGCGGAACACGAACTTCAAGGATCTGGTCTTCCAGGTGTCTGTTTTCGATGGTTTTTTCAATATCGACTTTTACTTTGTTCTCATACCCGGAATAAGTATGAACAACATACCATTTCGCTTCTGACATACAATCACCTTATCCTTATTTCATTAAAAGATTAATGCCTTCGAGAATAAATGAATCCATGACGCTGATCAGTACGCAAAGCACGATCGACACGCAAACTACCACGATAGTCTGCTTAATCAGTTCATTGCGGTCTGTCCAGACAATCTTCCTGAATTCTGACTGAAGTCCCTGAAACCAACTCTTCTTCTGGCTCTTGCCAGCAGATTTTTCATTTCCTTGCATAGCCTGACCTCACAATTCTCTGTGAGTAACTGTTTCGTCCAGTTACCTTGGATTACTTTGTTTCCTTATGCAGAGTGTGTTTGCGGCAGAACTTACAATATTTCTGAGTTTCCATTCTCTCAGGATGGTTCTTTTTCTCCTTAGTCATATTGTAGTTACGCTGCTTGCACTCGGTACATGCTAATGTAATCTTAACGCGCACAACTTCCACCTCCAGTGTTTTCATTTGCATGGTCATTTTCCTCATGCCGGACGATGTATCCGTCATCTTTTCGGGCATAAAAAAAAGACCTAACTTCCATGTCGCTTGTCAAGTTTATCACACATGGCATGCCTAAGTCAAGTCTTTTCTTATTATTTATGCCTATATTTCATCGCATATTTTTTACAGGAAACGCAGCTATCCGACGCCGTATGGTATTTCTTCTGAAAATACCCATATCCTTTTCTTCAATCTGCCATAGAGTGTGTCTGAAAAATCATTCCCGCAATCTACACGCCCCACTTTGCGGGATATTTCACCCGAATTCAGTTGCCGTAGCCCGCTACGGCGCCCTCATCCGGGCAAAATATCCCACAAATTGTGACGCACATCTTGCAGAAAGCCTTTTTCAGACACGCTCTAGCTCTCCAGAAATATTTTTCTTCTGTTGAACTTTATCAGAAGTAATCATATCCTCCATGGATATCTACAATACTTCCATTCATGTAGTTATTGGTAAGTATACTGTACGCCATATCTGCCACGTCTTTGATCTCACCGAATCTGTGCAGTGCGATCTTGCGGTTGATGCGTTCGTAGCTTTCCGGTGTGCGGTTCTCATGCCAGGGCGTCTGGATGAAACCGGGGGCAATGGCATTGACTGTGATGCCTTTTGGCTCAAATTCCTTTACCAGCGATTTGGTAAGGAAGTGGATGGCAGCCTTGGTCACGCCGTATACCAAAGAGGAGGAGTATGCCTGCTGCCCTGCATAGGAACCCATGAAGAGTACTCTTCCGCCCTCTGTCATAACAGGCATAAATTCTTTGACCATAAATACAGGTACAGACAGGTTGGTATTTACGATCTTATTCCATTCCTCGAAAGTGTAATCCTGAAATTTATCGTAAGTGCTGATTCCCGCATTGCTGATCAGCCAGTCTACGTGTCCTGCTTTCTCTTTTACTTCTCCGACGAAATTCATCATATCGTCATAGGAAGACATGTCCGCTTTCAGAATAATAAGCTTCTCCTGGTCTTCCGGTTTCAGGCTGTCCCAGAATTCATTGGCTTTATATGCATTGTGAGCGTAAGTGGCAAAGATCAGATCATCTTCTGCTGAGTTTGCTAGTATCTTCTCCACAATACCGCGTCCGATTCCGGAGGTGCCGCCTGTGATCACTGTTACCTTGCTCATTTTATATTCCCTCTTTTTATTCATCTATAATACAGACAGATCTGTTCTCTGTCATGCGGGAGTCTCCCCACTTCCATAAAACGGACTGCCTGCAAAAAAATTCCTTCTATAATTATATATTCCACATTACCGAAATATATTCTTCACTCCTACAATTCCATCAGTCTGTCATAAACTTCCTTCGGTGCATATGGCTGCTGATTATGGATCGGTTCACCCAGACAGGTCTTGGGATATGCAAAAGTTCCATGCTCCAGCATAACTTCCAGAAGTTTCGGACCTTCCCCTTCCAGAAATTCCGGTGCTTCTTCTCTGACTGCATCGCAGAGCATTCTCAGTGCGGGAATGCCGTAAGCCTTTGCCACCTCTGCGAAATTACAGGAAGCAAAACCGCAGCCGTCTGTGGTTCCTGCGAACAGACAGTCAAAATAATCTCTCTGCAGGTGACGGATCATGCCAAGTGCTTCATTATTCATAACCATGATCTTAACAGGAAGATTCTCTCTCTTCACCCACTCCAGTTCCTGGATATTCATTTGGAGTGCACCGTCTCCGCAGATGCAGGCGGTCGGTTTTCCGGTTGCATAATACGCTCCGATAGCTGCCGGAAGCCCGTAGCCCATAGCTCCATGTCCGCCGGAGAAGAGAAGTTTCTGTCCTTCATGATTCTTGAATGACTGGTAACTCCACACCATATGCTGTCCTACATCCACTGCGATCGCGGAGGTATCCTCCAGCATATCACTGAGGTCTGCGATCATACGGTTCGGATATCTTTCCGGCGTGGCATCATCAACTGCCTGAAGATTTTCCTTAATCTCTGTGCAGACATTCAGCCAGTCACTGATCCCCTCTGTATCCGGAGCTGCTGCTTTTGCAAGACAATCGATTACTGCACCTGTCTCTGCCTGCAGCTTCACTTCATTGATACCATTCTCATGGATATCTCTCTGAAGATTGTATGGATCAATATCTATACGTATGATCTTTGCACCTCTGGCAAATTCATGTACTTTGGTTCCGATCTGCCTGGTACACAGAGAAATGCCAAAGCAGAGAAGCAGATCGCTTTTTGCATTGGCGATCATATTTGCATAACGGTGTCCATAGGCACCGCCGATGCACCCGAAATTCAGCGGATGGTCGTATCCCAGAACTGATTTCGCCAGAACGCTGGTGATGATCGGAATCTGTCTCTTCTGTGCAAAGCGGATCAGTTTCTGCTGGCTGAAGCTGCTGTCCACGCCATGGCCCAGCATGATCACCGGACGTTTTGCCTGTTCCAGTGCTTCCAGAATCGTATCTGCCGCCTGCTGTGCTGCAGCTGCATCTGTATGTTTGTCCTCAAAAGTCATGTCATAGACCGGATTCTCCACTTCACTTCTCTGGATATTCATGGGAAGATCGATGAGCACCGGTCCTCTGCGTCCTGTGGTTGCAATATGGTATGCTTTATTTAATTCCTCCACAATGTCCTCAGGGTTTCGTATCTGAACAGCATATTTGGTAATCGGTTTCGCCATTGCCACAATATCTGTCTCCTGGAATCCCTGCTGACGCAGCCCCTTAATCCCTGAATACTCATAAGTGTTCAGCTGTCCTGTGAGAAAGATCACAGGCAGGGAATCATAATAGGCATCTGCCACACCACTCAGAAGGTTGATGGCTCCCGGTCCGCTGGTAGCATAGGCGCAGGCACATTCTTCCTTCGCCTGTGCGTATCCGCAGGCTGCGAAAGCTGCCCCCTGTTCATTGTAACCGGAATGATTCTCTGTCTCCGGATTTCTCTCAATGGAGTCTACCAGATGTGCGATCATGGTTCCCTGATAGCCGAAGAAATGGCGGATTCCTTTTTTCTGCAAAAACGTAACAATATAATCTGAAAGTTTCATGTTCCCTCCCGTCAGATCAGCGTGCCGATCTTACTTCTCTGTACTGTCTTTCCTGTTTTCTCCAGTACGTCTACATAAATGTCAAAAATCTCTTCGTCCTCTGCAAAGAGTTCATTCTTCTGCAGACTCTTCTGCATCATCTTGAAATAGGGACGAAATACCCTCTCAAGTGTCATATAATCTTCATTCTTATACAAGTTCTTAATGTAGTCTTTCTGCTTCTCATAGGAAACACTCAGATTCATGCGCTCCCCACAGAACTCTACATAATCCCAGCATTCATTGAAGTAGTCTTTGTGCCGCCTGCTTCTGGCAAGTTTGCGGGCATTTTTCATTCGCTCTTTACAGTATTTCTCAAAGTTTCCGGATTCTTTCCAGAACTGTGTATAGCTTACTCTCGCACTGACCACCAACGCAATGGGTGTCACATAGCGGGGTTCCTTTGCATCTTTATAATTCTTTCCATAGCTTATGGTAAGATACTCTGCGGTTTTTGCCGGAACCTGGAGTTCTGCACCTTCTAGAGTGACACGTTTACTCTGCGCAAAAATTTCTGCAGGGAAAACGGTAGTCTGTTTTCTTCTTTTGAGGATATATTTATTTGCTCCGGGCTGCTGGCAGGATCTGACAAGTCTGTCATACAAATGTGCAGCCTGTCCCTGGCGCCCGGTTATCATGCACTGCAGCCGCATAATTGTACGGTTCACCCTGCTCCTGAAATTTCTATCTGCATAGTTGATATGACAGAGCTCTGTCCATGCATTCTCATCTCTGGATAATCTGCGTTCTGCTTTTACAGAAGCTGCCGGCGTTCTGAGCGGAAAAATATTGACTCCTATTCCCGGGAATGCGTAGTCTCTGGTGTTGTCCAGATTCAGGCACAGAGTATCTGTATTGGTGTATCTCAGATAAAATCCTGAGAACCATTTGTGGCTCTTCATGGATTCCAGCGCTCTCTTTTCCCTTGGATCTTCATCCACAGCCAGACGGAACCGTTCCATATCCGCTGTTTTCATCAGCACAACTCCAAACATGGGATTCTGTGGGAAAGGATGCCCTTCCACTGCGCAGAGTGTCAGTCGTGGAGAGAGGTAATATTCTATTTTATTCCGGCGGCATATTTCATCGATTTCCTGTAATAATGATAAAATCACCTTTTGTTTTTTGTTCAACTCTTTACTCCATTTCTATTGATGTCACTTAACAGTTACAGTCTGCACGATCTTCTTAATATCTTCAATACTTTCATATTTATCAAGCCATTTATCAAGCACAACTGTAATATCCGTCTTCTTTCCAAAGCTTTTCGCCTGTCTGCTGCCATCGTTCAGATCATTGATAAAAATACGGTACAGCTCTGTTCTTACATAAGAAGGCATCTCATATTCCAGTGCTTTCCTATAATTTGCAAAAGCCTCCCTGGTCTGTCCCTGTTTCATCCTGACATCACCCACCAGCTTATAAGCGCAGGCTTTCTCTTCTCTGCGGAACTGACGGTTTCGTACCTGTTCTGCAAGCCACTCCAGTTCGCTCTCCTCACCTGTACAGATGATCTGGGTGCGCAGTTCTGCAAGCTCATCGGAATACCCCAGCCGCTTCCATGCTCTTGTAAGAGCTTTCCTGTACATCTTATGTTCTTCTGAAACTTTAACCTGTATATCCGCCGGCGCTTTAACTTCTTCAGTTTCTGCTGACGGATCTGATACTTTTTTATTCACATCATCAGCCGATGTTTCATCTGATGTTCTATCTGATTTTATCTGTTTTCTGCTTTTTCCCGGATTTTTCTCCACACTGACTGGCGTGATCATCTGTGTGCCGATCACAGCCCGGATTTCACCGATTTCTTTCTCTATCTCGCTCTGCGTACGTGCACACACTGTTTTTGCCAGATATAATGCTCCCTGGATATCATCATCCTCAGGTATCAGACGACTCCACAGCTCCATCAATGCGAGAGCCTCCTTCTTGTTGTGGTTTGCAATAAGCTCTTCACAGCTTTTCAGGATTTCAGATTTGTATCCTCTGAAGAATCTGTCCATCTCCATCCATACAATTCCGTTAGTTGTCTTATTCTTTACCTGAAGATAAAGCTCTGCCGCTTTCTGCATCTCGCCATCCATCCAGAGGATATCTGCCTTATATTTCAGGAAATAACCATCCTCAGGAAACATTTTAAGAGCCTTATCAAGAAAACGTTCTGCTTCGATCCGGTTCTCTCCCGCATCCTCCATCAGGAACCTGCACTTAAATTTCATAAATCCCGGATGTCCCGGATATTTCTTCAGAAGCTCATTGACGATCTGTTCTGCCTCCTTTATCCGATGGAATTCATAATGATCCGCAGCTTTCCTGAAAAACTCAATATCTTCTTTCAGTCCCTCCATCTCAGGACTCAGATGGTCAAGCTGCTGACGGACCTGCATCATCCGATATGCCTTTGACACACGTTCTGTATAAAACAGAGTAAGCATTGCCGCATAGAATACATCGTCAGGTATCTCCACAAGTGTTGGATGATAAAAAGCATAAATGTTGGTATAGTCTTCTCTTCCGATAAAGTCAGCACTAAGCTGATTCTTATAATAAGAGCCAAAAAGTGCACTCAGCTTACGGAAAGATCTGCTTTCCACCAGCTCACTGATCTTAAGTCCTGATTCATCAATCGCTCTCTGCAGGTCCAGTGCAACAGCGCGGGCTTTCATTGCAAGCCCATCCTGGCGGACCTTATGGCTTTTTTTCGCAATGCGCATATTGTAGAACTTTCGGAACACACTGTCCCAGCGCAATCTTTCCTTATTGATCTTCGGCATGTATTCTTCACGTAGCTCCTGATAAGGAAGATCATCTACACACACTGCTACATGACCCTCCCTCTTATCATGAGGAGGCATGTATGACCACTCGTCTCCATAATGCCAGATCAGATAGTCACTGCACTTATTTGGGATCATTGCCTTTTTTCCCTCAAAGATGCCCTCCTTTACAGGGAACATCATATCCTTATCAAAAAGAAACGGACAGCCGCCCCAGCGCATGGCATAACGGTCACATTCCTCTTCTTTATAAGAGAACATGATCTTCTCAAGCTTTGCCAGTGTTCTTTTTTTACCAAGAAAAATATAAGAAAGAAGATACTTCAGATACATGGATGCAGGTATCTCCCAGCGGTCGCTGTAGCCTACAGAAATATTGATAAGATCTGAGTAGATCATCATGTGTGTTCTATATTTCTCGTATTCTTTGTCGTCAGCCGGAACAGGATCCAGTGTAAGAATGTCTATGATTTCTCCGCCGCAGTCCTTCCCGATAATCTGGCTCTTATGGATGGCACAGGTATTGGTGGATGCGTAGCGCGGAAATGAATTTGTATAGTTTCTGTCCACCTCCGAACACTGTATCTCTCTGTCAGGCGGGAGTTCTGTTTTGCATATCTCTATGAATTTCTCCCAGTCCGAACGTGGCATATAAAGGTCTACATCATCATCCCAGGGAACAAATCCCTCATGTCTGAGAGCTCCGATCAGGGAGCCTCCTGCCAGCACGTATCTGAGGTTATGTTCTCTGCAGATTTCATCAACCTCCCTGAAAAGCTTCAGGAGGTATTTCTGTTTCTCCGTCATGAATTGTCCTTTCTGTTGATTGTTTCCAAAATTTCTATTATTCTTACCGACTCATCATAGAAAAGCCGGGTACATTCTGTCCGTTTGTCTCTGATCATGATCATCAGCTCCTGCAGCAGATAGCGGAAACCATTTCCCTCGAAGTTAAAGCTGTACCTTTTCAGAAATTCTTTTCCTGAAATATTGGCTTCAAAGTATCCGGTGTTCCACCAGTCATTAGGGATAGTTACCCTGCCGTTGCTTCCGATGATCACAAGTTCATTCTCAATGTCAACCGTTGTTCCGATCTCAATAGTCGCCAGTGCACCGGCGTATTTCATGGAAATCATATCATATACAAAACGGCCTTCCTGATTGCGGACCGCATTGGTGTTGATATCCTGGCATTTTTTTCCCAGCAGTTTCAGTACTGCGCAGATAGCTGTGCAGACTGTCTCATTAAAAGTCCTGCCGCCCTCGAAATCATCCTGGGAGATTGCACATTTGACACTTACCAGATCTCCCACCAGGTTACTGTGTACCAGCCATACCAGCTGATTAAACGCCCGCAGGTAGACCAGTGTGGTCCGTTCAATGAGAACCACATTGTTCTCCCTTGCCACCTGAAACAGGTAGCGCAGTTTCTCTGAGGAAAGTGTCATGGGCGAATCACTGATCACATATTTTCCTTTTTTCAGCGCTCGCTCGATATATTCTGCTCTCCGGTTCAGCGATGTCTTGATATAAACAATATCTACATCTGCCAGAAATTCATCATAGCTGCTCCAGCAGGAACCTAACTCATATTTATCACAGAATCTCTGTGCAGTCTCGTGATTCTCGCTGAATACACGTTCCACATGAACTCCGCTGACATATTTGGATTCCTCCACAAAATCATTATCCCGGATATCATCCGTCACGATTCCCATATTAAAGATAACACCTTCACTGCGAAGCTTTGTACTGGAAATATTCTTGGTCCTTTCCAGATAAACTACATCACAGTAGTTCTTAAGGTAATCGAATTTCCCTCTCCAGTCAGATCCTACCACCAGAACATCAATATCATACTTAATAATGTCATTGACCTTCTGTCCCTGATATTCCTCAATGATGATCTCATCTGCCAGCCCGGTCCTCCGCACATTCTCGATTCTCTTAATGAGGCTGTCCCGCACATTGAGTTTGCCCCGCTCAATGTCAAAGCTCTCACTTGTGACACCTACGATCAGATAATCACCAAGTGCTTTTGCTCTTTTGATAATATTGTAGTGGCCTTTATGAAAAAGATCAAAAGTGCCATATGTGATTACTCTCTTCATTCTTTCGTCATAACTCCCCTGAAAAAAATATTCTTATTTTGCCGAACAGTTTTCCTGCTCCATACGTTACTGTTCACTCCGTTCACAGTAACCTCCATACGATAGATACTTTGATTATATCATACTTCCCAACTTCCGTCACCTGTCCGTTACAAAAATGTTAAATTCGCGTTAACTTTACAAAAAGAAGAGTTTTGAAATACTGTTTTTGTATCTCAAAACTCTTCCTTTGTGTTTATGGTTCTTTATTGTCGTCCATCGTTCTGGTAGTAGCTTCCAGTTCCTGGATCAGGTCTTCCAGCGAAAGCTCCTCTTCCCCTTTGATCAGTTCATCAGGGATATCATCCAGATTATCTTCTTCAATCTCCAGCTCCATGCCGGCCACATTGCTGAAGCCTTCATGACTGTCGGAAGAAGTATGATCCGGTGTATCCTCGTCCATATTTACTTTCTCCACATGTCCGTCCTGCTCACTCTCTGAATCAAGCGTTGCCGCAAGCTCTGCGATGGCTTTCTTTCTTCTGAGAAGTTCATATTCATCATATTCGCTGTCATACTCTTCTTCCAGGCCTTCATCTCTGACTGTCTTATCCTTCTTGATCAGAATAAATGCGATCAGATTCAAAACACCCGTATAGAGCAGATCCACAGGCAGACTTCCCAGTACAAGTACAAATACCAGTGATACTCCCAGAAGCACCCATACATTGTTCATTGCAGGAAGCATCAGGATGTATAAACCATTCATAATGATCATGATCGGATAATGGAAGAAATAAATTCCCATTGTATGTCGTCCCACATAGGTGAGTGGCAGTTTGATGTCCGGCACTAACGCAAGCATCGTATAGACAACTACGAAAGATACCAGATACATCAGCAGTCTGAGGATCACTCCCTGAGGATCCGTCAGGCCACAGAGCTGATATCCATGATTACCTCGGAAAATAGCAATTCCCATTTCATTTGGGATCATATAATTCGGTATCGCCCACAAAAGGACTCCGGAGATTGCCACCAGGATCCATTTTCCCTTAAATTTACGGATCGCTGTGATATATTCACTCTTCCAGAGATACCCCGCAACAAAGAATGGGAAAAATACCACGATTCTTGATGATGACAGGAATGTGGTAAATTCCGGTCTGGTTCCTGCCCATAATGCGAACAGGATACTGAGCGGAACAATAAATCTGATCTTACCCAGGGCCTCAATGGTAAGGCGGTAAATAAACAGTGCCAGTATATACCACATGACACTTCCGGTAGGACGCAGTATCTCATAATCTACAGATCTGCCCAGCCATATCTGTGAATACCAGGTTAAGGTATATCCCAGAACATAAGGGATCAGCAGGTTCTTAAAATTCTTCAGCACATTCTGAGGTTTCTTTGACAGATATCCTGAAATAAAAACAAATGCAGGCATGTGAAAAATCGTGATCGCATACCACACATATCTCACTACAGTGTCTACCTTTACAAGGTTAAATGCAATAATATGGTTAAATACTACCAGAAAGATAAGCAAAACTTTAATGTTATCGATCAGGCAGGAGTACGGCACCGCCGCTCTCTCTTTTTTTATTTTCATGTTTAAGTACTATCCTCTAATCATATTTCTGACTTCTGCTGTGTGAACATACAACCCCATTCTGCCAGATTCTTCAGATGACCGGCAGACAAAAAAACGCACAGCAATGTAACGGGCAATTAACCGCAAAGTCATATTTACTGCAACAAGCATAACATATTTTTACGATTTATGGAATAGAAACTTAACATTTCGGTCAATGGAAATATTTTGTTACTGTTCACACACCACTATCCCGCGAGGTGTTTTGGCATGAATATGCCAAAATCCCGAGACATACAAGCCAAAATTCCATTGCCGCAGGCAATCTGGAATGAATTTTGGCTACGTTACTGTGAACGAAGTGAACAGTAGCAATATTTCCATATTCCATGTACAGCATAAGAACAGAAAAAAATACAGCTTCTGATCCTGCCGTAACCGGCGTATCTGTAGACATTGTAAGTCATGGCTGCTGATTTCAGTTTGTTTCTGGATTTGCCGCCTTCGCTGAGACGATATTTCAGATAGGGTTTGTTGATTCCGGCAGCACAGCCGTATTTTCGCAGGATTTTCAGCCAGGTGATATAATCCTCATGGCTGTCGTCATGCTCCATGGGAAATTCACGCGCCACATCCCTTCTGAGTATTACCGAAGAACAGTTGATGCTGTTATGTTTCAGAAGTTCTCTGTAGGTGATCTTCTCTTTTACAGGGATTGTCCGTCCTGTACTGCTTCCGTCCGCTTTCATCAGTTCCCGCCCTGTAGAACACAGCACGTATCCTGTCTCTTCCAGACGTTTCAGCTGTTCTTTCAGCTTGCCTGGCTCCCACCAGTCATCTGCATCCAGAAAAGCAATGTAGGTTCCCTGTGCCAGCCCGACTCCTCTGTTTCTGGAGCCTGCAGCTCCCATATTCTGTTCATTCTTAATATACCGAAAGTCCTCTCTGCCCTCATAGGCAGACAGGACTTCCTCTGTATGGTCTGTAGAACCGTCATCGATCACCAGAAGTTCCAGCGAAACTCCCTGTTCATAGACGGATTCCACAGCCTTTCTAATATATTTTTCTCCGTTGTAAACCGGCATGATCACAGATACCAGCGGTTTATTCATTGTCATTCCTCCGTTTTATTCTCTGACACTCCGGCGTTTTTCCCGGAATCCTTCAACGCATTTACCTGTCTGTCGTCTACTCCCTCAGATACTTCTTTCTGGAAAAAGATTTTAACTGTCATAAAGATCAGCTTGATATCCAGCAGGAAGGAATAATTCTCAATATAAAACAGATCCAGCTTTAATTTGTCATAAGGAGTTGTATTATACTTACCGTAAACCTGCGCATATCCGGTAAGACCTGCTTTAACTTTCAGACGATAATAGAATTCCGGAAGCTCTTTCTCATACTCAAGCATGATACTTTCACGTTCCGGACGCGGACCTACCAGAGACATATCTCCCTTAAATACATTGAAAAGCTGAGGAAGCTCATCCAGATGAAGATTTCTCAGCACATGACCTACCGGTGTGATACGGGAATCATGCTTGGATGCCAGTCTTGCACCGTTTTTCTCCGAATCTACGCACATACTGCGGAATTTACAGATCTTAAAGGGCTTTCCACCCAATGTCAGACGGTCCTGAAAATAAAACACCGGACCTCTGTCGTATGCTTTTACCGCAATCGCTATGATCAGCATGATCGGTGAAGTGATTATAATGCCGATCCCTGAGATCAGAATATCCATAACTCTCTTTGCAGCACGCTGGTCTACTGCCAGTCCCATATTTCTGGATACCAGAAGCGGTGTGTCAAAAAGATGGATGCGTTCACTTCCCATAAGAATGATGTCCGAAATCTTCGGACTCACATAGCATCGGACAGAATGTGCAAAACAGTATTTCAGATAACGGTTTCTCTCTGTTGAATGCAGATCCCAGATGATCACGCCGTCATAATCCTGCATCATCTGATGGATTTTTTCTTCTCCCACACTGATGTGTACCTTGCCGCTGATGTCATATTTGTCCTTTCGGGAATTCATCTTATGGATCAGGTCGTCCCCTGGATCCCGGTCACCGTAAATGACCAGAAGCCGGCGTGCGCGGTAAAGTCCGGAATAGATATACCTTGAACCAAATATCCAGATAATGATCAGAACCAGCTGTATTCCTGTCATCTCGATCATAGGCCATACGCTCAGGAACCATCTGTTGATCAGGGTGATCTCCAGATATTCCACCACATTGGTACACAAAAGTGCCAGTGTCAGCGAATAAAATACATCAATCCTCTTAAGATATCCAACCTTAAGTCCTCCGTACAATTTGGCAAACAGGGCAAACATCAGACCGTAGATTGCGATCAGTACCCAGTTACCTTTGCGCCAGAAAGGCTCGTCGATCTGTCCTCTGTAAACGGAATACCACACCCATGCAAAGACCGCCGCCTGTGCCAGAACCACCAGACTCGCCAGACAAAATACGATAAATCGTTTATAATCTTCTCTTTTACTCACGTGATAACCTCTGTTTCTCTGTAACTGTTCAGTATTTTCACAGTTACGCATTTCTTCTATAAATTCCTACCTATTATAGCGTAAGAACTATTATACGTCCACCCGTTTCACTTAAATTTGTGAACAAATGTTACTGTTCACACAGCATTATTCCGCGAGGTGTTTTGGCATGAATATGCCAAAATCCCGAGACATACAGGCCAAAATTCCATTGCCGCAGGCAATCTGGAATGAATTTTGGCTACGTTATGAGCATAATTTACAAATATCTTTAATCCCCTGTCATGCGATTCGTCTCGATATTTGTATATAATGTATAATTTTTCGTCGATTTTACTTAGTTTGTAGCAAAGTTTTTACATATTTTTTTCAGAAACCTATGGAAAAATGTCAGGAAAAAATGTATAATATTACCTAACAAATGAAAGCGAGGGTTCACTATTATGAAACAAAATAGTATGTTGGCCATGATCCTGGCCGGCGGTCGTGGCAGCCGTCTGCATGATCTTACCAATAAAGTGGCAAAGCCGGCCGTTTCATACGGCGGTAAATATCGTATCGTAGACTTTCCTTTAAGCAACTGCGCCAACAGTGGCGTTGATGTTGTAGGTGTACTTACACAGTATGAATCAATCCAGCTGAACAGTTATGTGGCAGCCGGCGGACGTTGGGGTCTTGATGCTAAAAACAGCGGTGTTTACGTTCTTCCTCCACGTGAGAAAGCAGATGAGAATCTGAATGTATATCGCGGAACTGCAGATGCAATCTCCCAGAATATTGATTTCATTGATAAATTTGATCCTGAATACGTTCTTGTTCTTTCCGGTGACCATATTTATAAAATGAACTATGACAAGATGCTTGCAGCCCACAAAGAAGCAAAGGCAGATGCAACCATCGCAGTTATCGGAGTTCCGATGAAAGAGGCAAGCCGTTTTGGTATCATGAATACTGATGAATCCGGACGTATCGTAGAATTCGAAGAGAAACCTGAGCATCCGAAGAGCAACCTTGCATCCATGGGTATCTATATCTTCACCTGGAAACTCCTCCGCAAGATGCTGATGGCTGATATCAAGAATCCGGATTCCAGCCATGACTTCGGTAAGGATATCATCCCTACTATGCTTAACGATAACAGAACTCTTTATGCATATAAATTTGAAGGATACTGGAAAGATGTTGGTACCATCGACTCTCTCTGGGAAGCAAACATGGATCTGTTAAGTTCCAAGAATGAACTGGATCTGGGTGATCCGTCCTGGAAGATTTATACAGAAGATGTTACCGCACTTCCACAATACATCAGCGCAGAAGCAGATATTAAAGATGCATATATCACACAGGGCTGTGTTGTTCAGGGCGAAGTTAAGCATTCCGTTCTCTTTACAGGTGTTAAGATTGGTGCAGGTGCCAGAATTATCGACAGTGTACTGATGCCGGGTGTTGTTGTAGAAGAAGGTGCCGTTGTTCAGCGTGCACTTGTAGCTGACGGTGTCCGCATCGGTAAAGGTGCAGTTGTCGGTGCCGCAGACAGTGAGCACATTGAGCTTGTAGCGAAACGCGTAAAGGGGGCAGAATAATATGTATAAGGCATTTGGAATCGTAAGCTCTTCCGGGAGAAATATTTATGTAGATGGTATGCAGGATTATCGCCCAATCGGTGCGTTTTCCTTCCTTGGCAGATACAGAGTCATTGACTTCCCTATCTCCAATATGACCAACAGCGACATTGACCGTATTCAGGTCTATATCAATAATAAACCCCGTTCTGTTGTAGAACACGTTGGAACAGGACGTCATTACAACATCAACTCCAAGAGCGGCAAACTTCAGCTTCTCTTCTCAGAGCACAATAATGACAATGATATCTATAACACCGATATCTCCTGCTATCTGGACAACATGGAATCCCTCAGCAGAATGAATCATCCGTATGTTGTCATTGCCCCGAGCTATATGGTTTATTCAATTGATTTTGACCAGTTTTTACATACACACGTTGAGTCCGGTGCAGATGTTACTCTCCTTTATCACGCTGTTGATAATGCAAAAGAGGCTTATCTTACCTGTAATGTTCTGGGACTGAACCGCCAGAAAGGTGTGGAATCCATCGAACCGAATCATGGTAATAAGAAGAATCAGTATGTTTATATGGATACCTGTGTTATGAAAACAGAGCTTTTCATCAGCCTGATCAAAGAAGCCAAGAATCTTTCTTCCATGTATACACTGGCAGACATCCTGAATGATAAATGCGAAACTCTGGACATCCGCGGCGTTGCACACAAGGGATTCTTTGCAAGCATTACAGACTTCCCAAGTTACTATGCTGCAAACATGGCTCTCCTTAATTACAAGTCAGCTCAGGAACTTTTCCATGATAACTGGCCAATCTATACACGTACCAATGATTCCTGCCCGACTCAGTATTTCAATACTGCAGATGTGAAGAATTCCGTAATCTCCAACGGCTGCCAGATTGAAGGTACTGTTGAGAATTCCGTAATCGGTCGTGGATGCGTCATTAAAAAAGGTGCTGTTGTAAGAAACAGTGTTGTTCTCGCTGAAGCTACTGTAGGTGAGGGTGTTCACGTAGAGAATGAAGTAGTCGACAAATGGGCGAAACTCGTTCATAAAAAAGAAATCGTTTCCCCGACTGAACAGCCTGGTTATATCAGAAGAAATGATACTCTGTAATTAATGATTAATTAGATTAAATGCAAAGCCCCCCCCGGAAGCGGTCACTTCCGGAGGGCTTTGTTTGTGTTTACTTAAATTTCACAAACTCTTCACATTTTCCTCTTGCATTTCATTTTTAGCGTGTTATAATACAGCTGTAACAAAGATAAAGAACAAACAACTGAATACTTAAAAATACTTAACACCACCTGGAGCATTTCGGATGCTCATAAATTGAAGATAGTGTCAAGCATGTCACCTCAGCTGTAAAATGGAGGAAAAGTCAAATGAATACTTTAAAAGCTGAAAAAAGAACAATGGACACAAAGGCCAAAAGATTAAGAAGAGAAGGCTACGTTACAGGTAACGTATTTGGCAGAGAGATGGAAGGTTCTCTTCCTGTTAAAATCGAGAAATCTGCTGTCGAGAAACTTCTCAAGACAAATAACAAAGGAAGCCAGATTATGCTGGATGTAGATGGTCAGTCATATGACGTACTGATTAAAGAGATCCAGTTCAATCCGTTAAAAGGACAGGTGGATGAAATAGATTTCCAGGCACTGGTAAGCAACGAGAAAGTACATTCCGTAGCAGAGATCGTACTTGTAAACCACGACAAACTGGAAGCCGGTGTATTACAGCAGCATCTGGAAGAAATCTCCTTCAGAGCTCTCCCATCAGCACTGGTAGACAAAGTTATGGTAGATGTCGGTGACATGAAAGTCGGCGACGTAATCAAAGTCAAAGACCTCGCCATCGCCCAGGACAAAGATGTAGACTTAAAGACAGACCTTGAAGCTGCAGTTGTATCCGTAGCCGCCGTTCATGTAGACCCGGCTCTGGAAGCTGAAGAAGAGGCTGCTGCCGAAGAAGAAGCTAAATAACATAATATCTCTTTTAACATTTATTCAGGTACGCTCAAGCGTACCTGAATTTTTTTATCAAAATATCTCCCTCCACAAATAATTGACCTTTCCAGATATCTGCACTATTCTGTTCCCGTACTATTCTTTCTCTTGCTCCTGCTCCAGCAGCCTGAATGACAATTCCAGATAAAAAATCTCCTCCGGATCATCCAGCTCAGACTGCAGGATTTCCTTAATCCTGTCCAGCCTGTAAAGAAACGTACTGCGGTGGATAAACAATTCCCTTGCCGCCTGGGTTGCACTGAGATGCTGCTCCAGATACACTCTCAATGTCTCCATGTACTGAGTCTGATTCTCCTCATCATGCTTCTTCAATTCCAGCAGCCCTTCATGACAGATCATTGTTCCTGGCAGTCTTCTTGTTGCCTGTTCCAGAATATAAGTCAATGCCACCTGACCGAAATAATGAATCCACAGATAAGGCTTCTTACGGCTTCCTACATCCAAAGCCGTCTTCGCCTGCACATACTGCCGTCTCAGATTCATATGTCCTGTCATCACCCTGCTGTATCCGGCTTTCAGATAAGTATCCCTGATAAAATAAACCAGTTTTCCGGCTACTTCCTCCTGGCTTTTTCCAAGTCTGGTAAGGTCAAAAAATGCCACAATTTCATCCTGATAAAGAAAACTCACAGAATCCTCAAATTTCTTCTTAATATATCGGCAGATTGCCTTTGTGGAAAGATTCTGCTGATTCAGATAGGTAATCTGCAGGATCAGGCACATATATTCATGATTTCCACTCCATCCCAGTTCACTCAGTTCTCTACTCACCTGCATATAATCCGCAGTTCTGTCCGACAAAATCCTGACAAAAATCTGCTCCATATCCCTGTCCGGATCTTCTTCCTCCGCTTCATGCGCAAGCAGATACTCCAGTTTCTCCACCAGAATATCCAGTACACAGATAACTCTCAGTGTAATCTCTGATCTGCACTCAGTCAAAACCAGCCTGTGAGTTGCTTTCCCATCCACAAACAGATTTCTGTTCATCGAACGACATCCACTGATGTAAGCCGGAAACATCACATATTCATGCGTATCTGCCATATCTCGATAAGTCTCATTCTGCAAAAGTGCATTTACATATTCCATATTCAACCCGTCATCTGTATACAGCCGCGCCCTCGGCGGCAGATACTCGCTTCCCGCTTCCGCCACAAAGGTAAAATCCAGTCCTGTTACAGTCATCGGATTCTGCAGAAATTCCGATGTCACCTGCAAAAGCCTGTCCATTCCGGCATGTTCTAACATCAGATCATGAATCTTCCGTTCCCATTCATCAGCCGCATCAAAAATCTCCTGCACATCATTCATAAATTCTGCTATTTCTTTCAGACTATCAAGTGCAATATGAATATACGGAATCTGCTGAAACTCTTCTGATGCAGCATCAATTTTCTCTCTCCCACAAAATACCCAGAGTATATTTTCAGCAGTCAGAACTGCCGATTCCCACTCTTTGTCATATCTCTGTACCACATAAACATGCCCATGTCGAAATGTTTCTTTTTTTTCATAACACAAAAAGGGGCGCAGATATCCGTCTGAACCGGATAAAGTTCCCCTTTCCGTAATTTCATATTTCTCTTTTATTTTTTCATATAAATAAACTGATGACAGCTGCAAGTCTACAATCCTCCTGTCACATAATTGAAGCACCTATTTTACCAGTCAATTCTATAGCAATTTAACTCACACTATGTCTTTCTCATACGCACCTGTCAGCCCGGTTCTCACACAATAAGCGTTTTCGCAACTTCCACAGCCTCAATACAGTTCTCTGTATAGGCATCTGCTCCCATATTCTTCGCCAGCTGCTCCGTTACTGCACCTCCACCAACCATAATCTTAAATTTATGCTTACTGCTGCTTCGTTTCAGAGACTTTACCACCTGCTCCATCTCCGGGATTGAAGTACTCAGAAGCGAGGAGATACACACGATCGACACATCCGGATTCTGTTTCACTGCACGCAGAAACTGCTTCTCAGAAATATCCACTCCCAGATCGATCACCTTAAATCCGGCACTACGAAACATGATCGCAACCAGATTCTTACCTACATCATGCAGATCACCTTCCACCGTTCCAAGGATTACAGTTCCGATATTCCTCCTGCCAAACTGCGAGTCCTGTTCCTCCAACAATTCAAAACCCTTGCGCACACTTCGGGCTGCTGCCAGAATTTTAATAATATCCGCACCATTGGATTTGTAATTCTCCCCCACTGTTCGCATAGCCGGAGTCATGGCCTCTTCCACAATCCGCCCTGCAGGAATATGCTGCTTCAATGCCTCCCTCACCAGCTTCTCTGTCTCCCCCGGATGTCCGTCTTCAATTGTTTTTCTTAACTGTTCCAGTACTGTCATATCCTCAAGCCACCCTTAATACCTTCTGCCAAAAATCCCCCGCCCTGCGGCGAAGGATTTTTTGTTTTTTCAAACACGCTCTGCGCTTTCAATATCTGTATTTTATCATAGCTCACTGTTATTTACAACGAAAACTGACTTACCTGATTCGGCTAAAATGTTATTCCGTTATTGTTCACACACCTCTGTCCCGCGAGGTATTTTGGCATGAATATGCCAAAATCCCGAGACATACAAGCCAAAATTCCATTGCCGCAGGCAATCTGGAATGAATTTTGGCTACGTTACTGTGAACGGAGTGAACAGTAACGTTATTCCAGAAGGTAACAGCTCGTATAAGCAATCGTACAATCCCCATAATAATACTGTAGCTCATTGGCCTGGCAGACCTGTGTTACCAGCATCCCGTAAGCCTCCATCGATGAGAAAGCCTGTTTCGGAAACCTGCATGGAGCATCCGGATAAGTACAGACCTTACATTTCGTACAGCATCCCGCACCAATCGCCAGCATATCCGGATAAATCTCCCGAAGTTTCTTCTCAAATTCCACAAAATACTCCTTATGTCTGGCTTCCGTTTCCATCATTCCCTCGCCATCAAAAGCATCCTCCAATTCACCAACTGTCTGAACAATAATCCCATACTTATACTGCCGGACTTTCGCTTCACATTCCTCAAGAGAGCCACATCCCGGAGGACAGCTCCAGCACTTATCATACTTATGACAGGTATCTGCTGCACACATCTGTCGAACCTCCGGCTTCAGCTCAATCGTATCACAATCCAGCAACACCACATGCGAAAACCCCTGCTCCATTCCCATTTGCTCTATTTTTTTTATATCCATAATCTAACCCCTTACTCTCTTGTATAATCTATAGCAACCTCATCAGGCAGATAAAATCATTCACCTGTCTCAAATCCCAGTTCATCAATAAAATGATCCTGAAAATCAGCCGAAGCAGCCAGCTCAACGAATTCAATCTTTCTCACCAGCTCATCCATCTCCAGCATTTCCTTCTCATTCACAAGTGCGATCTTCGCACCCTCACCAGCAGCGTTTCCCACTGGTTTCACTTTCTTCACAAGCGTCGCCGGAAACAAGCCAATCTTCCCGGCACTGACCGGATCCATATAGTTGCCAAAAGCACCTGCAATATATACCGAACAGATATCATCTTCTGTAATCCCAAGCCGCTCCATAAGCATCTGAATTCCCGCTGCAATCGCAGCTTTCGCAAGCTGAACCTCTCCGAGATCCTTCTGCGTCAGATAAACCCCTCTCTCATTACCGCCCCGCTCTGGCAGTACCAGAATAAACACACCTTGCTTCTCCTGTCCGCTTCTCAGCACACCATTCTCATCCAGCATTCCAGCATCCAGAAGACCCGCCACCAGATCGATCAATCCCGAACCACACAAACCAACCGCCGGCTTATTCCCAACAGTTGTATAGTTCCACTTCCCATCCTCATACTTCACATGATCCACAGCCCCGGCCGCGCCACGCATTCCACACTCAATCTTCGCACCCTCAAAAGCAGGCCCGGCCGCAGTAGAACAGGTCACCATCCGCTCCCTGTTTCCCAGAACCATCTCACCATTCGTTCCAATATCGATCATCAGAGAAATCTCTTCCTGCTGATCCTGCCTGATAGCCAGCAGACATCCACAGGTATCCGCTCCCACATATCCTGCAATATCCGAAAGCATAATCAACTCTGCACGCTCCTGCACAGCCAGACCATAATCCCCCGCATTCAGCACCAGCCTCTCACTCACAGCCGGAGTATAGGGCGCATGTACCAGCGAAGCCGGAGAAATCCCCAGAAACAGATGATGCATACAGGTATTTCCCACAACACACACCTGAAAAACATCCTCTCTCCTTATCCCTGCATCCTCTGCCAGACTTCCCAACATCTCATTAACCGCTTTCCGAACACACATACTTAACGCTTCTGTTCCATGCTCCAGCGCATAATTCGCCCGCATGATCACATCCGCACCATACTGCGCCTGCGGATTCATCCTGCTCTCAACTGCCAGAGTCCTCCCATCCCCACCATCCAGCAAATACCCCGCAATGGTAGTCGTCCCAATATCAAACGCTGCCAGACACCTCCGACCAGCTTCCTTCCTCATTTCCAGAATCCGCCGTCTACTGTAAATCACATACCATTCATCAGAATCCCTGCGCATCCCATACAATTCACCCGCCAGCTTCAGATCCACCTCCATCTGCCCCGGCTCAACCTCACCATCTGTCTCCGCCAGCGTATCCAGCAGCCTCTGCCAGTCCGACCGCTTCTCCCCTGTTTTCGCCTTCTCCAACTCAACCTGAGCCATCCGTAGTCCCGGTTCAAACACAACTTCTCTGTTAAATCCATCCGTCAAAATCTTTTCATTGCCAACCCTGTCCAATGTCTCCACTACACAAGTCTCACCTTCACCAATCCGAATCTGACACGCCTTAACAACTTCACCATTAATCTTAACCAGACACTTCCCACATTTCCCCAGACCGCCACAAGGCGCATCCGGCCTCAGTCCTGCCTGAATCTCCGCCTCCAGTACCGATATCCCATCCTCCACCTCTATCTCAATATCCTCACGCACAAATTTAACCCAAGCCATAAAAACCTCCCACATATCCAATCCAATCATCACAACACCCAACAGCCAGCTCAGAAAAATATTTTATTTCATGTGCATTTGCAGGGGTCTTAGATATTCTTAGTTCTCAGAAATCTGCGTTATGAGCCGGCTGCATCACTGTCTGAGCGAAGTTTGCAACGGAGCGAGTTTGACAAGACGGCTCATGCCTTTAGCAGATTTCTGAGAGCTTAGAATATCTTAGACCCCGAAACCGCACTCCAAATAAAATATTTTTCTGCGCGTCCCTTTTGCCATTCACACGCTACATCTTACGAAACCTCTCATACCGTTCCTGTGCGATCTGTTCCCCACTTTTACCAGCTTGTTTCTCCAGAAACTGCTTCATTCTAATCTTCATATACTCTGCAATTTCCGGCAAATTCTCCTCACTTGCAGGATATTCCTCCGGTATGATCCGTTCAATGATTCCCAGTTCTTTCAGATGAGCCGCCGTTACTTTCATGACCTCCACAGCTTCCGGTGCCTTTCTGCTGTCTTTCCAGAGAATGGATGCAAAGCCTTCCGGTGAAAGGATGGTGTAGGTTGCATTTTCCATCATCCAGACTTCATTGCCGACTGCAAGTGCAAGTGCACCGCCACTGCCGCCTTCACCAATTACAACCGAAAGAACCGGCACCTTCAAATCGGACATTTCCAGAAGATTCCTTGCAATGGCTTCGCCCTGTCCCCGTTCTTCTGCTTCCAGTCCACAGAATGCCCCCGGAGTGTCTACAAATGCAATGACTGCACGTCCGAATTTCTCTGCCTGTTTCATCAGTCGAAGAGCCTTTTTGTACCCTTCCGGTGATGGCATTCCGAAGTTACATCTGATGTTTTCTTTTGTAGTATGCCCTTTACGGATTCCGATTACTGTAACGGGCTGTCCGTCCAGTGTAGCAATGCCACCGATGATGGCATTGTCGTCTCTGACACCTCTGTCACCATGAAATTCCATGAAATCATCAAAAATGGCATCAATATATTCCGCTGCTGACGGACGGTCACTGCTTCTGGCAATCTGAACTCTGTCCCAGGCTGTGAGATTTTTTTGTTTCTTCTGCTTTTTCTTTTTGCCAAAAGTATCGAAAGATCTGGCAGATGTTTCCTGTGGAAATTCTCCGTAACATTTTCTGGTATCATGCAGTTTCAGGATCAGCGAAAGAACATCCCGCATAGAGCCTCGTTCAACAATTCCGTCGAGAAATCCATGTTCCAGAAGAAATTCCGGTCTCTGGAAGCCCTCCGGCAGTTTCTGACCTATAGTCTGTTCAATGACTCTCGGGCCGGCAAATCCGATCAGTGAGCCTGGTTCTGCAAGGATAATATCTCCAAGCATGGCAAAGCTTGCTGTAACGCCACCGGTAGTCGGGTCTGTCAGCACAGATGTGTAGAGAAGCCCTGCCTGGGAGTGACGTTTAATGGCTGCGGAGGTTTTTGCCATCTGCATCAGTGATACGATTCCTTCCTGCATTCTGGCACCGCCGGAGCAACAGAACAGAATGACCGGAAGTCCCTGTTTTGTTGCTTCCTCAAATGAGCGGGTGATCTTTTCTCCCACCACATATCCCATGGAAGCCATGAGAAATCTGGTATCCATGGCTCCGATCACTGTACGGATTCCTCCGATGGTGGCTTCTCCGATGAGAATTGCCTCATCAAGGTGTGTTTTTTCTCTCAGATCCTCAATTTTCTGCGGATAATCCGGATAGTCCAGTGGATTGCTGTTGTCAATTCCTGTGAACCACTCTTTAAAACTTCCTTTATCTGCGATCATTTTGATCCGGCGTTTCGCACTGATTCTGAAATATCCTCCGCATTTCGGGCACACATAGGCGTTGGATATTACGTCTTCTCTGTAAACCATTTCTCCGCACTTTGGACATTTGATCCATAAGCCTTCAGGTACGGAAACAGATGCGGCCTGTTTATGCCGGTCTTCTGAAACTGTTTTCTTAAAAAATCTCTTCAAGTCTGCCATTAAAATCCTGCTCCTTTATGTAACCCAATTTGATGTTCTTTCAGACAACAAAATAACGTTAATAACTATTAATCAAACTAATTCTGTCAAAAATAATTTTATCGATTTGCTTATCAATTACCTTTCAATAATAAATATGTAATTTCTGCTGAACTATAAAATATATTTGCACCAGTTTTCTTTTACAGATCCGGATAATGCTGCGGAATGAAATCTGTGGTGATATTTCCTTCCTGAAAATCCGGCTGATTGAGAAGTTCATACAGAAAATCCACGTTAGTTTTTACTCCTTCGATGGCAACTTCTCCAAGTGCACTGATCATTTTTCGAATGGCACTGCGGCGGTCTTTGTCATAAACAATGATCTTGGCAATCATAGAATCATAGTAGGGCGGGATTGCGTAGTCATTATAAACTGCTGTATCCACGCGGATTCCGTTTCCACCGGGAAGATGTAAGTCAGTGATCTTACCCGGGCATGGCATGAAATGTCTCTCAGGATCCTCGGCATTGATTCTGCATTCCATGGCGTGGCCGCGGATTTCTATGTCTTTCTGCTGAACGCTTAACGGTTCACCTGCCGCAATGCAGATCTGCTCTTTGATCAGGTCTACACCAGACACAAATTCTGTTACCGGATGTTCTACCTGGATTCTGGTGTTCATTTCCATGAAATAAAATTCTCCGGACTGATCCAGAAGAAATTCTATGGTTCCTGCACTTTCATAGCCTGCTGCCTTTGCTGCCCGTACTGCTGTCTCACCCATTTTCTTTCTCAGATCATCAGAGATTGCGATACATGGAGACTCTTCGATCATTTTCTGGTGACGTCTCTGAACAGAGCAGTCTCGTTCTCCCAGATGAACTACATTTCCGTATTTATCCGCAAGAATCTGCACTTCAACATGTCTGGGATTCTCCACAAACCGTTCCAGATACATGGTATTATCGGAGAAGGAATGGACCGACTCCTGCTGTGCTGTCTCAAACAATTTGGCAAATTCCTGTTCATTTCCGGCTACACGCATTCCTTTTCCACCGCCGCCTGCTGATGCTTTGATCATGACCGGAAAACCGATTTCCTTTACAGCTTCCAAAGCCTGCTCTACTGTGTAGACCGGTTCCTTTGTGCCGGGCACTACCGGGACTTTAGCTTTCCGCATTGTGTTTTTCGCCTCAGATTTATTTCCCATTCTGGAAATTACTTCTGCGGAAGGACCAATAAATGCCACATTACATTTCTCACACATTTCCACAAAACGGCTGTTCTCTGAGAGAAATCCGAATCCCGGGTGGATTGCTTCTGCTTTTGTGGCAATGGTAGCACTTAAGATTCGCTCCATGTTCAGATAGCTGTCTGATGACTGTGCCTTTCCGATGCATACTGCTTCATCTGCAAGCTGGGTATGCAGGGCATCTCTGTCTGCTTCTGAGTATACGGCTACTGTGCGGATTCCCATCTCACGACATGCCCGGATGATCCTCACTGCAATCTCACCACGATTGGCGATCAAAATTTTATTAAACATCTGTTATGCTCCTACTGCAAAAGTCAGCTCTGCGATCACTGCTACCTTACCATCCTGGTTTGTTGCCTTTGCTTTTCCCACTCCCATGGGACCTTTTTCCTTAATGATCTCTACTTCGAGAGTAAGGGTATCTCCGGGAACTACCTTGTTCTTGAATTTTGCATTGTTGATCGATGCAAAATATGCGATCTTTCCTTTATTTTCCGGTTTACTCAGAATTGCAACTGCACCTGTCTGCGCAAGCGCTTCAACGATCAGAACTCCCGGCATAACCGGTTCCTGTGGGAAGTGTCCTGCAAAATGCGGCTCATTATAGGTAACACATTTCTTTCCTGTTGCCTTCACACCCGGCACCAGTTCTTCAATAGTATCAATCAGGAGGAACGGGTGTCTGTGGGGAATGATCTCCATGATTTCTTTTGTTGTAAGTTTCATAGTTTTTTACCTCCTTCTTCTATTCTATCACAAACATCGGCTGTCCGAACTCTACCATCTGCTCGTTTTCTACAAGGATTTCTTTTACTGTACCATCAAATTCTGATTCAATCTCGTTCATCAGCTTCATTGCTTCCACAATGCCAAGGACCTGACCTTTGCTTACTTTATCTCCTACTTTTACAAAGGGGGGATTTTCCGGAGAAGATGCTGCATAATAGGTACCTACAAGAGGAGATTTTACCACACTTCCTGTCTGTACTTCATCGTTAACAGCATTGACGGATTCTACATGTACAGCCTGCTGCACTACCGGCTGATACTGCTGAGCATCTGCCGGATCAGTATTGACTGCCATCTGCTGTACAATTGTTTTCTCTTTTGACATGGAAATATTTAAGGTATCGTCCTGCAGGTTAAATTCTGTGAGATCTGAATCGCTGACTGCGTGGATCAGTTCTAATATATTTGCCAGTTCCATTTATTTCCTCCTGCTGAAATAGCTATATTATAAGATCACTGTCGTATATTGTTTTCAAAATCACCATACCATTTATTATCTGCGTGATCAGTCTTCGTACTTTTTAATAAGTAAGGATGCGTTATGTCCGCCAAAGCCAAGAGAATTGGTAAGTGCATATTTGATATCCATCTTTACATTACCGTTTCCTACATAATCCAGGTCACACTGTTCATCCGGCACCTTATAACCAACAGTCTGATGGATCAGGCCTTCCTGAAGTTCTTTTACACAGGTGATCACTTCCACTGCACCGGCAGCTCCCAGAAGATGTCCTGTAATAGATTTTGTAGAATTTATTTTCATTTCTTTTGCGTGTTCACCAAATGTTTTCTTAATGGCAATTGTTTCAAATAAGTCATTATGATGTGTGCTTGTACCATGTGCGTTTACATACCATACATCATCTGTGGAAATTCCTGCTTCTTTTACAGCCCATTCCATAGCTTTGGCAGCACCGGAACCGTCCTCTGCAGGGGATGTAATGTGGTAAGCATCTCCTGTTGCACCATATCCGACAACCTCGCCAAGGATTTTCGCTCCACGTGCTTTGGCATGTTCCAGTTCTTCCAGAACTACCACGCCGGCACCCTCGCCCATTACAAAACCGCTTCTTTCTTTGTCAAAAGGGATGGAGCATCTCTCAGGATCTGTAGATGAGGTCAATGCTGTCAGTGCCGCAAAACCACCAAAGCCTGTTGGTGTGATAGCTGCTTCCGTTCCACCTGCAACCATAACATCTGCATCAGAGCACTGAATAGTACGGTATGCTTCTCCAATGCTGTGGGTTCCTGTTGCACAGGCAGTTACAACATTAATGTTCTTTCCGCGGAGTCCAAACTGAATGGAAACATTTCCGGATGCCATATTGGAGATCAGAAGAGGAATCATCAGAGGATTCAGTCTTCCTGGTCCCTTTGTGTTGAGAATTTCGCAGGATTTCTCTACCACCTGCATACTTCCGATACCGCTTCCCACGCTACAGCCTACACGGAAGGGATCTTCTTTTGTCATATCCAGTCCGGACTGCTCAATAGCTTCTTTTGCTGCTGCTACCGCATACTGGCTGAAAAGCTCCATACGTTTTGCAGATTTGAAATCCATATAATCCTTTGGATTAAAATTGTTGATCTCTGCTGCCATATGCGCTCTGTAATTTGTGGAATCAAAACGTGTTACTTCTGCAAAGTTTGTTTTTCCTTCTTTTACGCTGTTCCAGAATTCTTCTACACTAAGGCCTACCGGAGTGATTGCTCCCATACCTGTAATTACAACTCTTCTCATTTTGTTCTCCTTATTTATACGTTCATACCGCCATCTACGCTGATGACCTGTCCTGTAATATAGTCTGCTTTGTCTGATGCCAGAAATACCGCTGTATTTGCAATATCCTCCGGTTTTCCGAAACGTCCCAGGATAATCTGCTTACATGCATTTTCCCTGATTTCTTCTGAGAGCACTCCTGTCATCTCTGTTTCTACAAATCCAGGTGCAATGGCATTTACCGTAATTCCCCGGCTGCCTAGCTCTCTTGCCATTGTTTTTGTCAGACCGATCACACCTGCTTTGGATGCAGCATAATTTGCCTGGCCCACATTTCCGAGGATTCCGGAAACAGAAGAAATATTGATGATCTTTCCACATCTCTGTTTCAGCATCTGACGGGCACTGTGACGGATTGTATTGAATGTACCTTTCAGGTTTACATTAAGTACAGAATCGAAATCCTCTTCTTTCATTTTCATGATCAGACCATCTTTGGTAATTCCTGCATTATTAACCAGAATATCAATTCTTCCCTGCTCCTTGATCACCGTCTCGATGAATTCTTTACAGGCATCAAAATCGGCCACATTACATTGTATGATCACCGCTTTACCGCCTGCAGACTCAACTTCATTCTTTACTTCTTCGGCTCTTTCTCTGGAACCGTTATAGTTGATCACAACTGTTGCTCCTTTTGATGCAAGCTTTACAGCGATTGCTTTTCCGATTCCTCTGGATGCTCCGGTTACAACCGCAACTTTTCCTTCCATTGTCTGACTCATCTTTAAGCTTCCTCCATCATCTTTCCACTATCTGCAAGTTCGGTGCAGACTTTATCCACATCCTCCCACTGGGAAATGTGGAATACTTTCACACTTCGGTCGATTTTTCTTAAAAATCCTTCCAGTGTCTTGCCCGGTCCGATCTCAACAAATGTATCAACACCGTCTGCGATCATGCGTTCCATGCTCTGCATCCAGCGCACCGGTGAACTGATCTGTGTCGTAAGAAGTCCCGGAGTTTCTCTGATGTCTGTTACCTTCTCTGCTGTTACATTCGTTACATACGGAATTCTTAATTCGTGAAATCTGGTATGTTCCAGTTCTTCCGCCAGTTTCTCTCCTGCCGGAACCAGCATCTGAGAATGGAACGGTCCGCTGACATTTAACATAATGGTGCGTCTCGCCCCTGCTTCTTTTAACTTTGCAGCCGCTTCTTCTACAGCGTCTGTCTTACCGGTGATGACGATTTGTCCCGGACAGTTATAGTTTGCAATCCCTACATTATCTAATCCGCTGTGACATATAACTTCTTCTATTTTACCGGAGTCCAGTCCGATAACGGCTGCCATAGCTCCATGTCCGTCAGGAACCGCTGTTTCCATATAAATTCCACGGTTTCTCACAAGAGACGCACAATCTTCAAAATCTATTGCACCACAGGCTGTCATTGCACTGTACTCCCCAAGGGAAAGTCCGATTGCACAGTCAAATGTCAGACCTTCCTCCACGCCTGCATAAAAAGCTGCCATTTCAGCTGTATACAATGCTATCTGCGTATATTCTGTCTTATCAAGATTTTCATTTTCTTTAAAAATCAGATTAGTCATGTCTAATCCCGTTACATTTTCAGCCTTTTCAAAGCAATCACGGCTCACTTTATATTTTTCATAAAATTCCTGTGACATTCCAATCTTTTGTACTCCCTGTCCCGGAAACATAATGACTGTCTTTCCCATACAAAACTCCTCTAAAATTTTACACTGTTAAACACTTTATGTGCATCATCCATTATTTCTGTAATTATCTCTTTGCATGTCTGTTCTTTTTTTACCATTCCCGCAATCTGACCGGCCATTACAGTTCCCATTTTTACATCACCATCGACAACTGCTTTACGTAAAGCACCTAGTGTAAGATGTTCAAGTTCTTCAAATGATACATTTTCTTTTTCCATATTAAGATACTGCCTGGTCATTTCATTTCTTAAAGACCTGACCGGATGTCCCGTACTTCTTCCTGTAACAACAGAATCTATATCCCTTGCTGCTATTATTCTGTCTTTGTAAAGCTGATGAACATCTGATTCTTTGGCAACAACAAAACGTGTTCCCATCTGTACAGCCTCGGCACCAAGCATAAATGCTGCACAAAATCCTCTTGCATCTGCAATTCCACCAGCTGCTACTACAGGAATTGAAACTGCATCAGCCACCTGTGGAACAAGTGTCATTGTAGTCTGCTCACCGATATGCCCACCTGATTCCATTCCTTCAGCTATAACCATATCAGCACCTGCTCTCTCCATGAGTTTTGCAAGTGCAACTGATGCTACAACCGGCATAACTTTAATTCCTGCATCTTTCCACATTTTCATGTATTTTCCGGGATTTCCTGCTCCTGTTGATACAACAGATACTTTCTCTTCAACAACAACCTGTGCAACTTCATCTATATGCTCGCTTAAAAGCATAATATTTACTCCGACTGGTTTATCTGTTATTTCTCTTGCTTTTCTTATTTCACTTCTCACCCATTCTCCCGGTGCATTGGCAGCACCAATGAATCCGATTCCGCCAGCCTTACTCACATTAGCCGCAAGATTTGCATTGGCAACCCATGCCATTCCGCCTTGAATTATCGGATATTCTATGCCAAGAAGCTTTGTTACTCTTGTTTCCATTATGCTATTCCTTTTGCTCCAAGATAATCGATTACTGACTGTATTGTTGTGAGATTTTCAAGTTCGTCTGTAGGAATTTCTGTTGAATATTCCTCCTCAAGGCTCATGATAAGCTCAAATAAATCAAGTGAATCTGCATTAAGATCTTCTTTGAATCTGCTTTCCGGCTTAATGTCATCCTTATTTACTCCAAGCTGCTCTGCTACTAAATCTCTAATCTTTTCAAACATAATAAAAATCCTTTCTTTTTACATTCTTACAGTGAATACTGCAATTTTTAGTAATGACGTTATCGTCAAGATTTATGGCAGTTCCATTTTACAAGAATACTGCCCCAGTTTAATCCTGCACCAAATCCCGCAAATACAAGCAGGTCTTCATTTTGCAGTTTATTTTCACGATTCAGCTCATCAAGCAGAATCGGTATACTGGCTGATGATGTATTTCCGTATCTGGACAGGTTCACCGGAAATCTGTTCATATCTATACCCAATCTTTTTGCTACACTCTCAATAATCCTTACGTTTGCCTGATGTAAAATAAAATATTTTATATCTTCTGCATCTGTATTTTCTTTTTTTAACAATGTATTAATTGTTTCAGGAACTTTTTTTACCGCAAACTTAAATACTTCCTGCCCATTCATTACTATATTTTCATTTCTTTTTGCGGTAAGAACTTCTCCTAGCATTCCTTCATTGTGTAAATCGACTGATTTCACACCTTCTTGCTCACTGCTTTCAACAACACATGCTCCTGCACCGTCGCCAAAAAGGATACATGTACTTCTGTCCTTCCAGTCTGTTATTCCAGACATTTTTTCACTGCATACAATGAGAACTTTCTTATACATTCCTGCCTCAATGTAAGCTTTTGCGGCAGATAATGCCATAATAAATCCTGAACACGCCGCACTTATATCAAAGCACACTGCATTTATTGCACCTGTATTCTTCTGGATTATTGATGAGCAATTAGGAAACAGATAATCAGGTGTTGAAGTAGCTGCTATTATCAAGTCAATATCCTCTGAATTAATCCCTGCATTATCAAGTGCCTTTAATGCGGCATTGACTGCCATATCAGCAACATCACCCGATTTTTGTATTCTTCTCTCACTGATACCCGTTCTCGTTACAATCCACTCATCATCAGTTTCAACCATTGTTGAAAGTTCCTGATTCGTAAGTATGTACTCAGGAATATAACTTCCCGTTCCAATAATCGTAGCTTTCATAAATACATATCTGTCACTTTCCGCAGAACAATTACTGCTTTTTAGTTTGATAATCTTATATTTTGATTATCTTACTTTGATTATCAAACAATTATTTTTATATCACAACTCTATATGTGCTGTCAACAATTATTTTGAATTTCAAAATATTTTTTTATTACCATATTTGACATAAAAATCCCGGCAGACCTTTTCTTCTTGCCTGCCGGGGTTTCTTAACTTATGCGGAAATTATTTTATATATTAAAATTTTTGTGCATATTCATATTCTTTTTCTAATTCTTTTTTATCCTGTATAT
>OLVO01000321.1_pt1 | contig 56970 bp, 47 predicted proteins | sample 1672571 | NCBI WGS metagenome assembly OLVO01 (sample SAMEA3136700, study PRJEB25190) | human gut metagenome | biome: human gut; feature: human-associated habitat; material: faeces | place: Austria | collected 2013
AGTCCCGACCACCCGTGGAGCCGTCTGCGCCCATCCGCGCCCCGCCACCCGCTGCATCTCGCCCTGCCGCGTGGGCCCCGCTGCGGTTCTGGTAATTCCTGCGAAATGGTGCGGTGATACAATTGCCCATACAAGAAAACTCCGTTTTTAAGGACAAGCAATGAGCTCTATTTTTGGCGACAAGCCCGTAGTGGGAATCATCATGGGATCCGAGTCCGACATGCCTACGATGGAAGCGTGCATGAAACAGCTTGAGGAACTGGACGTTCCCTACGAGGTTAAGGTGGCAAGCGCTCACCGCAAGCCCGCAGAGGTACACGAATGGGCATCTTCTGCAGTAGACCGCGGTATTCGCGTCATCATCGCTGCTGCTGGCAAGGCTGCTCACCTCGGCGGTGTTGTTGCCGCCTATACGCCGCTCCCTGTTATTGCCGTTCCCATGAAGACCAGCGATTTGGGCGGTTTGGACTCGCTGCTTTCCATGGTTCAGATGCCCAGCGGCGTACCTGTCGCAACGGTTGCTATCAATGGCGCAAAGAATGCAGGCATCCTGGCTGTTCAGATGCTCGGCACTGGCAACGATGAGGCACGCGCTAAGATCGAAAAGCTCAAAGCCGATATGGCCGAGGCGTAAAAGGATATAGCTTAATGGCAAAAGAATTCTTGACGGGTAACGAAGCATTCGCCCATGCCGCCCTCGAGGCGGGCGTGCGCGTGTGCGCCGGATACCCAGGCACGCCTTCTTCCGAGGTCATCGAAACGGTGGCCAAAGAGCATGCCGCCGGTCGTGCCGAAGGCGTTCATGTTGAGTGGTCCACGAACGAAAAGGCGGCTTTGGAACTGTTGGCGGGTGCAGCCTATTCTGGCGCACGCACGCTGTATACCTGCAAGCAGGTGGGCTTGAACGTTGCCAGCGATGCCCTGATGTCGCTGAACTATGTGGGCGTGAAAGGCGGCACTGTTCTGTACGTGGCCGACGATCCGGGCCCTATTTCTTCCCAGACCGAGCAGGATACGCGTCGTTTTGCGGCCTTCGCCAAGGTGCCGGTGTTCGACCCGGCAACACCCGAGCAGGGATGCCAGATGATGGGCGCCGCCTACGAGTTGTCTGAGAAATATCAGACCCCCGTGCTGATGCGCCCCACCACGCGCGTATGCCATGCCTCCACCTACTTCGAGGTGGCAGAACATACCCAGGCGCGCACGCCCGAAGGCTTCAAGCGCGATTCTCGCTGGGTTATTTTCCCGAAACGCTCCTATGCTGCGCACAAGGAAATCAACGAGCGTCTGGTTTCCATTGCCAACGATTTCTCCGAGAGCGAATTCGACGCATTCAACCCTATGTTCGCCGAGGGCGAAGATGCTCAGTTCGGCATTGTTGCCGGCGGCATTTCGTACGCCTATACGCGTGAGGCATTGCGCTTGCTGGAAGAAGAAGCTCAGGCGGGCAAGCTCGTGTGGGCGCAAGGTGCTCCTGCAGCGCCAATTCTTCCGCCGCAGTGCGAAGGCGGTTACTGCACCATGGGTGGCCCCGCTTACGGCAAGACGGTGGATGCTCTTCCTGCGTATCGCATTATGCAGGTGGGCACGCCGTATCCGTTCCCTCAGAAGCGCGCCGTGCGCTTTGCCGAGGGCTTAAGTGATGTGATTGTGCTCGAAGAGCTGGATCATGTTCTGGAAGACGAAATGCTGAAAACGGCAGGGTGCGTGCATGCCGGCTATCGCGTGCATGGCAAGCTGACAGGTGAAACCACTGACCGCGGTGAAAACACGGTAGATGCCATTGCTGCTCAGCTGCGTGCATTCTTCGGTGTGCAGCTGGCCGAGCCCCGCAAAGTGTTCGGCGCTGAAGCTGCCGCCGCTGCAAGTGCTGGCGAAGAAGTGACTCAGATTCAGCCGCCCGCCCGCCCTCCGCTGCTATGCCCAGGTTGCCCACATCGTGGCGCATTCTACGCGGTGAAGTCCGCGTTGAAAAAGCCAAGCGACGGTATTTTCTGCGGCGATATCGGCTGCTATACGTTGGGTAATGCGAAGCCCTTGAACGCTGTCGACACTTGCTTGTGCATGGGTGCGGGCATTACGGTGGCACAGGGCTTTAGCGTGGTAGAGCCTGGTAAGAAGGCCCTTTCGTTCGTAGGCGATTCCACTTTCTTTGCTAGCGGCATGACGGGCATTGCCAATGCGGTGTACAACCAGCACGACATCACGGTATGCGTACTGGACAATGCCACCACGGCGATGACCGGATCTCAGCCTCATCCGGGCACGGGCGTTACCTTGATGGGTCCCAAGTCCGAGCCTATTTCCATCGAAGCGGTGCTACGCGCATTGGGCGTGAAGGTTATCACCCGCGCCAATCCGCTGCGTTTGGACGAAGCGCGCGAAGCGGCTCGTGAGGCAATTTACTACGACGGTCCTTCCGCCATCATCTTCGAATCGCCTTGCGTGAAGCTGATCAAGCCTGGTGCTCCTGTTCGCTACCGCGAAGAGGCGTGCACGGGCTGTGGCAAGTGCGTGTTGAAAATCGGGTGCCCCGCGCTTTCGTGGGATGCCGAGAATCGCCGCCCCGTTGTTGACGCTTCGCTGTGCAACGGCTGTGGTTTATGCACGTATCTGTGCGAAGATGGCGCCCTAGAATGCGACGGGAACGAAGGGAGCGCGCAATGATCAACGTTTCTCTTGTCGGCATCGGCGGGCAGGGCAGCGTACTTGCTGCGAAGATCTTGGCCGAAGCCGCCCGTTCAAAGGGCTGGCAGGTGCGTACGGCTGAAACCACGGGCATGGCACAGCGCGGTGGCGACGTTATGAGCCACGTGCGCATGGGCAACAACGGCGAAGAGGTGTTTTCTCCGTTGCCTGGCGATGCGTCCGACGATGTGATTATCGCGCTTGAACCCGGCGAGGGCCTGCGTGCCCTTCATCTGCTGAAGCCTTCGGGCGTGATGGTAGTTGCTCGTTCAGGCGTTGCCCCTACGGTGGGCGATTTCAAATCGCCTTCGTACGACCCTGCCAAGATGATCGAGGCTTTGCAGGCATCGGGTGCTCATGTAGTTGTGGTAGACGATGTTGCCCTGTGCGACGCACTGGGTTCCCGTAAGGCGCTGAACATTATCATGCTGGCAAGCGCCCTTAAGGCGGTAAACGCACCCGAAAGCCAGAGCGCCCTTCGCGGCGTGCTGACGCTCGATGATATGCGCGCCGTTGTTCCCGCTTGCGTGAAGGAGCGTTTCGTCGAGATGAACCTTCGAGCTGTCAGCTTGGTCGAGGGCGTGTAGGCAGGCTGGTGCTCGTGCTTTCGGCTTGGTTGGGTGCATAGCCTGATCTGGATTGGCTTTCGCGCTGTCAGCGGTTGGAGCGTGGTTTTGGTTGGTTCTCACGTTGTAGGTCTTGCCGTGGGCGCGTAGGCCGGCAGTCCCTGCGCCATCAGCCTGGTTGGGGGAGTGTACAGCTCGATTGGTGCTTGTGCCGTTAACTCGGCTGAAGGCACCTAGCTCGATGGGCCGTACCGTCAGCCTGGGTTTGGGTGCGTAACTCGATTATTCCGATGCGTTTCGCTTTATCGTGCTAGAGTGTGACGCGTCATCTGTAATTTGGTTAGAAGCCGCAAGGGGAGGGTACCCCCTATTTGCGGTTTGTTTTCAGCGTAACAAGGCAACCTGCTACACAGAAAGGCAGATCCATGGAATTGACCGACGAGCAGTTCTCCCTCATCAAGGAGCAGTTCAAGACGCTGAAGGAGCGTTCGCCCTTCTATGCGAAGAAATTCGAGGGCATCGATCTTTCTGACGTTCAGACCCAGGAAGATTTTGAGAAGCTGCCTTTCTCCGAAAAGGCTGACTTGCGTGAGGCCTATCCGCTGGGTTTGGCCGCCGTGCCCGAGGAAAAGATCGTTCGCATCCATTCTTCTTCTGGCACCACGGGTATTCCGGTGGTGATTCCCTATACCCAGAAGGATGTTGACGACTGGGCCACGATGTTTTCGCGCTGCTACGAAACGGTGGGCATCACCAACAAAGACCGCATTCACATTACGCCAGGCTACGGTTTGTGGACGGCTGGTATCGGCTTCCAGCTTGGTGCCGAAAAACTGGGCGCCATGGCGGTTCCGCTGGGTCCGGGCAACACCGAAAAGCAGCTGCGCATGATGGAAGACCTGCAGTCTACTGTTTTGTGCGCCACTTCCTCCTATGCTCTGCTTCTTGCCGAAGCAATTGCCGAACGCGGCATCCGCGACAAGCTTGCTCTGAAGAAGGGCGTTATAGGTTCCGAGCGTTGGAGCGAAAAGATGCGCCATCGTATTGAAACCGAGCTGGGCATCGAGATCTTCGACATCTACGGTCTTACCGAAATCTATGGACCGGGCATTGGCATTTCTTGCCACGAGCACGATGGCATGCATCTGTGGAGCGACTACGTATATGCCGAGGTCGTTAACCCGAAAACAGGCGAGCCCGTGCCCGATGGCGAGGTTGGCGAGCTGGTTCTTACCACCCTACGCAAGGAAGGCGCTCCCCTTATCCGCTACCGCACGCACGACCTTACCCGCATCATTCCGGGCGACTGCGCTTGCGGCATGAAACACCCCCGCATCGACACGCTGGTAGGCCGCACCGACGATATGTTCAAGGTCAAGGGCGTTAATATGTTCCCCGCTCAGGTGGAAGAGGTCATCGCCGCAACCTCGGGTACGTCTTCCGAGTACCAGGTAATGATCGAGCACATCATGGGCCGCGACGTGCTTACGGTGCTGTTTGAAACCTCGCTTGAAGGCGAAGCTTTGCAGCGTTGCGAAGAAGAGCTGGCGCTCATCTTCAAGGCAAAGATCGGCTGCACTCCCGATGCCAAGGGTGTGCCTATCGGCGAGCTTCCCCGCTCCGAGAAAAAGACCCAGCGCATCTTCGACAGCCGTTACTAAGTTTTACCAACGCCGCCCCTCCCACGGGCGGCGTTTTTTATGGCGTAGGCTAGGCGTGCTGTTGGGCGTCGAAAGATGTGCCGCCTCGGATTGGGGGGTTATGGGCAGAAAGCGACTTGCCGGTTATGGCAACCCGCACCTTGCAGAAAGGGGCTTGCTGGTTGCGGCTATTCTTGCCTTGTCGAAAACGCCCTGTAGGTTGCGGTGGCAAACATTCGGCGAAGCCGTTCGTAGGTCGCAGCGACCCGCATCCGACGGAGCCGTTTATGGGTTGCGTCTGCCCGCAACCCATAAAAGCCGTTCGCAGGTTACAGATTTCAAGAACGTGTTACGGCATGCTATGATGTTACGGTCCTAAAAGAAGTAACATCGACGCAGAAGGGGACGCGATGCAGGAAGCCGCGCTTGATCCCGATTACGAATCACTCTCCTGGTCTGATTCTGATGACTACGATCAGTACGTAAACGAAGAGCTGACAGATTCCCGTTCGGCGAAGTGGGTCGCCCTGGTTTCTCGCTTGGCGGGGTGCTCCCTTGAAGGGAAAACCGTCCTCGATTTGGGCTGCGGCCCTGGGTTCTTTCCCTGCGCGCTTGGTGCAGAAGGCGCCAAGGTGTATGGCATCGATACCTCCGATAACATGCTGGCGTGCGCACGTGCGAATGCCGAAAAGCGCGGCGTTAACGCTGTGATGCTCCATATGGACGCCGAAAGCTTGAGCTTCCCCGAGGCAACCTTCGACCTGGTTGTGACGCGCAACGTTACGTGGACGCTGCCGAACCCGGTTGCCGCCTATCGTGAATGCCTGAAGGTTCTGAAGCCTGGCGGAAAGCTGCTCGTGTTCGATGCGAACTGGCACCACGAGTTCTATAGCGAAGCCGTTGCGCAGAAGGTGCGCGAAAATGAAGCGGCGTATTATCGGAAAACCGGCATCCACACAGCTGTGTGTACCAACGACAAGCCTTACTACGACTCTCTTCCCCTTTCGTCGGTAGTGCGCCCCGCATGGGACGCCGATGCCCTGACACAGGTGGGCTTTGACGGCATCACAGTAATTGAAGATGCTGGTAAGGAAGTGTACCTGGACTGGGAATATGAGCTTTATGGCGCTTCGCCTCTGTTTGCTGTGGCTGCGGAAAAACCCGTTGCTGCTGTAGAAGGAAACGAAGCCCTCAACGTGCTCAAAGCCACACGTGACTATTGGAACGAGCGCTCCAACACGTTTGGGCTCGATGGCTCCATCGATAAATGGGGCGACCTCATTCAGCAAAAACTTCTGCAGCGTGGCGTTACGTCGCCTTGGGTTCTTGATGCTGGCTGCGGTACGGGTGCCATGGCGCTCACCCTTGCATCACGCGGGTATCGTGTGTGCGGCGTTGATTTTTCTCAGGGCATGTTGCTCCATGCTCGCATGAACGCAAAACATCAGGGCCTGGAAATTCCTTTGGTATTGGGCTGCGTCGATCAGCTTCCGTTCGTTCCTGAAACCTTCGATGTGGTGGTAAGCCGCAACGTGCTTTCCAACTTGGCTGTTGCCAAGGAGGCCTTGGAAAGCTGGCGCGATGCGTTGCGTCCTGGTGGCTACCTGGTGTATTTCGATTCCTCCTGGTGGCACTACCTCCACGAAGAATCGCTGGACGCTAAGCGCGCCCTTGCGTATGGTACGGGTTCTTCGCCCATCTTCAACGTCCTTGAAGAACTCGCGAAAGACATGCCCATTGCTGCGGCGGACCGCCCTGCGTGGGACGTGATGGCCCTTCGTTCGCTTGGCTTCGAAGTTGAAGCAGTTGAAGATGTTTCTTCGCGTGTATGGACTGCCGAAGAACAGCATCGCTATGAATTTGCCCCGCAGTTTATGGTGGTTGCGCGAAAGCCCGCTCGCTAGGTGCCCCATGAAAAAAATGATCGTACAGCGACTGCTGCATCTTGTGGTGGTGCTGTTTTTGGTGACGCTTGTCTCGTTTTTCCTGATGTACTTTTCTCCCGGCGATCCGGTCACGGCACTTTTGTCGCGCGGCGGCACGGTGCCCGACCCTGATGTGGTTGCCCAGAAAAGGGCAGAGCTCGGCCTGGATAGGCCTGTGGCGGAACAGTGCGTTGCGTGGCTGACGGGGGTATTTCAAGGGAATTTGGGAATATCGATCAGCTCGGGGCGGCCCGTTGCATCGGAAATTGCTGCGCGCATGCCAGCAACGTTGTTCTTGGCCGTCACCTCTCTTGCGCTCACGCTTGTGGTGTCCATTCCTCTTGGTTGCCTGTGCGCTCTGAAGAAGAACCGCGCAACTGATTTGATTATTCGCTTCGCTTCCTTTGTGGGGGCTTCGGTCCCGGGCTTCTTGATGGCTCTGGTCTTAATATTTGTATTTTCCCTGACGCTTCATTGGTTGCCCAGTATCGGAAGCATGAAGGGTGCGGGCTGGGTTCTGCCTGTTCTGACGCTGGTCCTTTGCGAATCAGCGATGTACATCCGCCAGATCCGCACCATTGTGCTACAGGAAATGGAACAGGATTACGTTGAGGCGGCGCGTTTGCGCGGCATTTCCGATGTTGCCATTCTGTCTCGCAGTGTGCTGAAAGCTACGGCGCCTACCATTTTGGTGCTGACGGGCATGACGTTTGCACAGCTTTTAGGCGGCAGTGCCATTATCGAAAACGTATTTAGCTGGCCTGGCATCGGCTTCTATGCGGTACAGGCAGTATTCGCGCGCGATTACCCGGTAGTTCAGGCGTACGTACTTATCGTTGCGGTGCTCTTTGTGCTGGTCAACCTTTGCGTTGACTTGCTTCAGGCTCGTATTGACCCCCGTGCCCATTTGGCGCTTGAGCAATCTGCCGCCCAAGACAGGCGGGGTGGTGTGCGTGCTTAGGGGTAAACGTCGAATCGGCGGTCTGGCTGGACGTCGTGCGCTCTATTGCAGCATTGTTGCGCTGCTTATTGTTGCGTTCTCGTTCGTTGCGCCTTTGTTGTGCCAACACGATGCCGAACTTGCCAACCTTGCGTTGTCGAACCGCGCACCCGACGGGGAATTCCTTATGGGCACCGATTCGCTGGGGCGCTGCATTTTATGTCGTGTGCTAACGGGATTGCACACCACCGTGCTTGCCGCTTTGGCGGTCGTGGCTTTAAGCGTTGTTATCGGCTCGGTTCTGGGTGCGTTGTCGGGGTATATCGGCGGCGTGTTCGATTCCGTGGTAATGCGCATCACCGATGCCTTCATGGCGTTCCCGACCTTGGTTTTGGGCATTGCCATTGCCGGCCTTCTGGGCGGCGGTTTGCAGAATGCGGTTATCGCGCTGGTGGTTCCTGGCTGGACGCGCTTTGCGCGCATTGCCCGTTCTTCCGTGTTGGCGTTGAAAGAGCGCCCCTTCATTCAGGCGGCAGTTATTGGCGGCCTGAGCAGAATGGCAATTGCTCTGAAGCACGTGCTGCCCAACATTCTTCCGCCCCTGATTGTTACGGCGTGCTTGGACATCGGCGGTTCGATGCTCAGTTTGGCGGGACTTTCTTTTTTGGGCTTGGGTGCATCGCCTCCTTCGCCCGAGTTGGGCGCCATGATCAATCAGGCGGCATCAGGGTTCCAAACTGCACCTTGGGCGGTGTTCGCACCGGGCTTTGCCATCTTCTTGGTGGTTGCGGTGTTCAACTTTTTCGGCGATTCGGTCAACGAAGCGCTTGGGAATAAGAGCTCACTGTTCGTGAGGGAAAAGAAATAAAACCATCGAAGAAAGGAAAGCGAGATGGTGAAAGCTAAGAAGAGGTGGGCAAAGCGCATAGCCGCTGTAGCCCTTGCCTGTGCTTTGGGCACGGGTGCCGTGGGCGCGCTTGTGGGATGCTCGTCGGATTCTAAGAGCAATAGCGACGAGATGAGCGTTGCCTGGACTTCCAACGCTGGCGAGTACAACCTTGACCCAACCAACAACTACATGGGTTGGCAGGGTTCCTATCTGGGCATCTATGAGCAGCTTTTCCGCATCGATGCCAACTTCGACCCTCAGCCCATGTTGGCTGAGTCCGCCGAAATGGTGAACGACACCACGTGGAAGATCACGATTCGTGAAGGGGTAACGTTCCAGAATGGCAATGAACTCAATGCTCAGGCGGTAGCGGATTGCCTGAATCGCACCATCAGCATGAACGAGCGCGCCAAGAAATCGCTCGATATTGCCAATATGGAGGCTGACGGCAACGTGCTTACCGTTACCACCAATTCCCTTAACACCGCCTTTAAGAACGAACTGTCCGAGCCTGTTGCCTCTATCATCGATGTGAACTCGGGCGCTGCCGAAGACGAGCCTGTGGGCACCGGCCCTTACAAGATCGATTCGGTTGCAGGCAATGGAGACGTTGAGCTTTCTGCCTACGATTCCTATTGGCAGGGCGAGCCGAAGATCAAGACCGTGCATGCGAAGTACCTGACCGACGACCAGTCGAAGGTGTCCGCTCTGCAGTCGGGCGAGGTTTGCGCGCTGATGAATGTTGCGGACGACCAGCTTGGAAACTTGAGCGATACGTCCAAGTACACTTTGCATCAGACCAATCAGGCTCGTGCCCATATGCTGTACTTCAACATGAAGAGCGAAGCCATGCAGGATGACGCGGTTCGCCAGGCCGTTGGCATGTGCGTCGATCGTGATTCGTATGTTAGCTCCATCTACAACAATTCCGCCGAAGCATCCCACGCCGCATTCCCCGACTCTTCTGGCTATGCCGATGGTGTAACCTGCGACGGCTTCGACGTGGAAAAGGCAAAGCAGATCCTGGCTGATGCCGGCTATGCCGATAACGATGGCGACGGTGTGCTGGAAAAAGACGGCAAGAAGCTTTCCCTGAAACTGATTACCTATCAGGCAAACGCTGCGCTGCCCATGGACTGTGAGGCGCTGGCATCACAGCTTTCCCAGATCGGCATCGCTGCTGATATTGAAGTAGCCGAAAAGATTACCGTTCGTTTGGCCGACAGCGACTGGGATATTGGCACCATGGCTTACTCCACGCTTCCCACGGGCAATCCCTACACCTACCTGTCTGCGGTTATGGGCTCCGATGGCAGCAGCAACTACGGCCATTACAGCAACGCCAAGGTTGACGAGCTTCTTGGCCAGCTGAAGAAGACCAGCGACGAGGCCGAGCAGAAGGAACTGGTGAAGCAGATCCAGCAGATCGCGCTCGGCGACCATGCTTATGTCTACATGGTCCATACGCTGGTAAATGACGTTACGGCAGCCGACGTTGAGAACCTTGCTATGCAGGGTCAGTACGACTGGCTGAACTATCAGATGTCTTACAAGTAGGGTGCATGTCTGCAATTTTCGAAATAGAAAACTTGCGTGTTGCGTACAACGGTGACGCAGTGCTTCACGGCGTCACCGTTTCCCTTGGTCAGGGCGCTATCGTGGGCATCGTGGGTGAATCGGGTAGTGGCAAAACCACGCTGCTACGCGCCTCGCTGGGAATGCTTGGGCAGGCGGGCCAGGTTTGCGGCGGCTCCATTCGCTTTGCCGGGAAAGACGTTTCCGGTATGTCTCAGGCCGAGCATCTTTCCTATGTCAGCACGGTGGCGTCGTTGGTGTCGCAAAACCCGCAGCGGGCCTTCAGCCCCGTTCGCACGCTAGGCTCTCAATTCGAGGAGACTGCTCTTTTGCGTGGTGAGCTTTCGAAGGGGGAGGCACGCGCGCGTGCGACGTCGCTTCTTGGAAGGCTGGGGCTTTCCGATCCCGAGCGGGTTTTGGACAGCTATGTTTTCGAGCTTTCCGGCGGTATGGCCCAACGTGCTGCTATCGGTCTTGCTTTGATGAATTCCCCAAAGGTCGTTTTCGCCGATGAGCCTACCAGCGCTCTTGATGTGGCGGTTCAGGCGCAAGTGGTAGAGGAGCTCGTTTCGGCAAATCGCGAATTTGGGGTGTCTCTTTTAGTGGTTTCTCACAATATTGCCGTGCTAGCCCACATGGCCCAGTATCTATATGTCATGAAAGACGGGGAGGTTGTGGAGCAGGGGCCTTCCGAGCAGGTTATCGCTTGCCCCCAGCATCCGTACACCCGTCAGCTTATTGCTTCCGTTCCCAAGCTAAGGGGTGCTCGATGAAGGCGCTGGAGGTTAACGGTGTATCCAAGCGTTTTCCCGGCATGGAAAAGCCGGCGCTGAACAGGGTGGGCTTTACCTTGGAGCAGGGTGAATGCTTGGGTATTGTTGGCGGCAGTGGCAGTGGCAAAAGCACGCTGGCCCGCGTTATCACGCTGCTTGAGCAGTCTGATGGTGGCTCGGTTTCCTTGTTTGGGAAAGAAATCCTCGGTTTGCCACGCAGGCAACGTAAAGATGTGTATTCGAGCATTCAAATGGTGTTCCAGATGCCGCTGGAATCGTTCGATCCCAGTTATACGTTAGGCGCCAGCATCGCCGAGGTGGCGCGCAGCTTTGGTGCCACGCGTGCGGAAGCGAAGGAGCAGGCCCTTGAAAAGCTTCAGCTGGTTGGCTTAGACGAGAGCTTTTACCAGCGTTTTCCTTCTCAGGTAAGTGGAGGTCAGTGTCAGCGTGCGGCATTGGCAAGGGCGCTTGCTGCCAACCCTTCGGTGCTGATATGCGATGAGATAACCAGTGCCCTTGATGTGTCTACCCAAGCACATATTGTTTCGCTCATCGAACGGTTGAAGGGCAAGGTGTCCATCGTGTTTATTACCCACGACTTGGCTCTTGTGTCGGAGCTAGCCGATAGGCTCCTGGTGCTTGACGAAGGGGAAGTTGTTGAATGTGGCCCCACTGAAAACGTGGTTGCCAACCCTCAGAGTGCCTGTGCGAAAAAGCTGATGAGCTCTGTGTATTCCCTTGGTGGTTTGGATTGAGGGTTTTGAACTTGCGTGCTTTGGGTTCGAGGAGCTGAAACGGGCTGGGCGCTTTGATGTCTGACGCTGAAGCGGCCTTGGCGTTTCGGGGCTGGGGCTCCGCAGCGGATTGCGGGCTTTGACCCTAGTGCCGAAATGGCCCAGGCGATTTGGGATCGGGGCTCCGCGGCGGATTGTGTTTCCCGCGAAGCCGAGGCATCGCAGCGGGTTGAGCCCCGCGAAGCCGAAGCATCGCAGTTGTTCAGGTGTTTTTCCCAGAGAGCATTCGCGGAAATGCCAATGGCAGACGCGGCGGTGAAAGCCGTCGGCTTCGCCAAGCGCACCGACGGCAAAGAAATGGTTGATGAAGGGTGGAGTGGTGAAAACAATAGACTTCACCAAGGGAAACATGGCGAAAAACGTTGCCTGCTTCGCCCTCCCTTTGTTGTGTGCCAACTTGGTGCAGCTTTTGTATTCTGCCACCGATGCGCTATTTGCTGGAAATGTTGAAGGAACGGCGGGAATTGCTGCCATTGGGGCATCGTCCCTTGCAGTAACGTGCGTGGTGAGCTTCCTATCTGGCTTTTCGGTTGGTTCCAATGTTCTCGTTGCGTCGAAGCGCGGTGCAAAAGACGAAGAAGGGCTTCGCCGGGTTTTTGGCACCTCGGTTCTTCTTGCGTTGCTTATGGGCGCTCTGTTTTGTGTAGTGGGAATTGCCTGTTCGGATGTGCTGGTGGGGCTGATGGCGGTCCCCGAATCCGTGCATGACTGTGCTCTTTCCTACCTGCGCATCTATTTTCTGGCGCTCCCTTTTATTGCTCTTTACGACAATGTTGCTTCCTGCTTGCGGGGAATAGGCTTTATATGCCCAGATCGTTGGTGGAATCGTCAACGTTATCCTCGACGCGGTGGCGCTTCTGGTCTTGGGGCTTGGCATCGATGGCGTGGCGTGGGCGACGTTCTTTTCTCAGGGCATTGCGTTTCTGTTCGCGTTTCTGCGCGCTAAGTCGATGCTGATGGTTCGCTCTGCGATTCGGCCGACGACGGGGCTTGCGGCGGATCTTGCGATGCGGCCGGCGCAGGAGGCTGAGTCGCAGCTTATGCCGCGGTCGGCGACGGGAACCGTGGCCGAGCCTGCAATGAGGCCTGCCCAGCTCGCGACGAGACCTGTGACCCGGCCCACAACAAGACAGGAAGCCTCGCCTGCGACCCAGCCTGCAGCAAGGCCCGAAGTCCCGCCCGTGGCTCGGCCCGCGACGAGGCCTGTGATCCAGTCTGCGGCGAAGCCCGCAGTCCGTTTGGGCAAAGCGCTTACCTGCATGGATTTCGCAATTGCCAAAGAGATCTTTACTGTTGGTTTTCCCGTCGCGATTCAGGCCCTGTGCGTCACCCTTTCCAATATGGTGATTCAAGTGGCCATTAATGCCACAGGGGAAACGAATGTTGCTGCCTTCACGGCGTATTTCAAAATTGAAATGCTCATCTATGCGCCTTTGGTGGCCTTGGGACAGACGACAACGGTGTTGGCGGCGCAAAACGTAGGAGCCAAATATCATTGGCGGGTTCATCGCGGGGTCCGCTGTTGCATTGCGTTCGGTGCGACTTTTGCGGTTGTATCGGCTGCCGTGCTTCTTGTTTTCCGTTTTTCAGTTGTGGCGCTCTTCGACCAAAATGTCGAGGTGGTCGCCGCTGGTGGATTGGTTATGTTGGTCTCGTTCCCGTTCTACTGGATCTATGCATTTATCGAGGTGTATGCGGGTGTTTGTCGTGGCATCGGCAGAGCGAAAGAGGCAACCCTGATAACGTTGCTCTGCTTTGTCGTGATGCGTCTGATACTCCTGCTCCTCGTTCAGCATTGCGGGTTTGGTCTGGTGGGAATTGCTGCCATTTATCCGTTGACATGGCTGCTTGCCGCCTTTTTCCTGGGCTTCTACTACTACGCCTTTGCGCACAAGGAATTGCATCCCGCCACACATGGAGGTTGCCGAGAATGACCAGAATCGTTCACTGCAAAACGTGGTGGGATTCTCACGACTGGAACTATCGCGCGGCAGAATCCGTTCAGCGGAAGCCGTCAGAGGGGGCGGCGAGATTCGCGTGACAGCACCCATCGAGCGCGGCAAGATCTTGCCCAGCTGAAGCCGCCAGGGAGGGGTGGCAAGATTTGCACGACAGTAGGCATCGAGTGCGGTAAAGTTCGTCCAGCGGGAGCTATCGAGCATGGCAAGATTCGCCTGTCGTGCATGATTTGAGGGGTCCGTGCAGCGAAAAGGGCCCCTCCCTGGCAAGATCTTCGCTTGGTGTATCCTTCAACGGCGATTTGCAGGGCATTTTGAATACATGGAGAGCATATCTTGCCAAAATCAGCTCATTTTGGATGCATGGCGGCGATATCTTGCCACGAAGGGGCGTTTTTACCGCCTGAGGCTCCTTCGGGAATGCATCAGGGTGATATTTTGCCAGGAATGTGGCTCTTCGTCTGATCGGAGTGCGCTTCGGAGGCGTTTCGTTCAAAGGGCGCGCCTGCGTCTGTCCGAAATGAGTCTCGAAAATGCTTCGTCTAGGAATGTTGCCCTTCGCCTGTTCGGGAATGCTCTTCAAAGATGCTTCGTCCGGGGCCCTTCGTCTGCGCAGGCGAACGAAAGGTGGTTAGTGCGGTGTTCTGCCCACGTCGGTCTACCGCTTCGGTGCCGTGGGGCTCTGGGCGATGCGGTGCTGCGGAGTTTCGGGCGCTGGATGTCGTCGTTGATGCGAATGGCGGCGGAGCGGGCGGAGCATGGGCGGGTGCAGGTACAGGTGTAGGTGCAGGTGCGGATGCCGTTGCTGCCCCGGCGCTGCAGGGTTTTGGCAGGCGACTCCGATTATCGCGTGCTGCATGGCGTTGACGTGCTGCTAGGCCATCGCGCGCTGCGGGGTTTTGGCGGGCGCCGCCACCGCGGCGTTTCGGCGTTGCGCGCGTTGGCGGCAGCGATGCGTATCGCGCGGAAGCGGAACCGTTCACCGCAAAACGGAGCGGGACGGGATGATGGGTCTTCCCAATGCTCTTTATTGTGATAAAGTGACTTCCATGATTTTTTCCGAGGAACATATCGCACACAGCAGCGCAACTGCGTTGGTGAAGGCCAATGCTGGTATTGCTGTGGTTCTGGGTTCGTGCGCTGTTGTGTCTCAGCATCTTGCTCAGAAGTGTATGTCTGCTTGCGCCGTCATGTCCGAGCATCTGGCTCAGGGCTGTTTCGGTTTGGCTGCTGTTGCTTCCCAGCATTGGGCTCAGCGCTCGCATTGCGTAGCTGAGTTTGCCTCCATAACGTATCGATATTGATAGCACACGGGTTTTTCCTGGGTGCTTTTTTTATACCCGAAAAGGTCGTGTGCGTTCTCGTTTTCCCTGGTCAGTCGGCTTGGTTTGGTGTTGAGACACTGATAGTGGTGTTCTTCTCCCGGTCGATCGAGAGGTGTATCCGTTTTGCCTTCATGCGGGTTTCGATTGCTGGTTCCTACAGCTTGTCGATCAGTCGGGAGACGCGCCTGCATCGCTTTTTGTGTGGGTTTCGATCATGGGGCTTTGTAGTTTGCCGGTTCGATTTGCGCCGATTTATGCTCGCTGTGGCATCGGCTGACCAGCATGTTTTGTTGAAGATAAAGGAGTTCTTTCGTGGTTGCAAAGATATGCATCATTTTGATTTTCGTGGGTGTTGTGGTTGGTGTTGGCATTTACGCGCGCCAGCACACCAAGAACGTTGACGGCTTTGTTCTAGGTGGCCGTAACGTAGGCCCCTGGCTTTCGGCGTTCGCTTTTGGTACCAGCTACTTTTCGGCGGTAATCTTCGTTGGCTACGCAGGTCAGTTCGGCTGGAAATACGGCTTGGCGGCGTTTTGGATTGGCATCGGCAATGCCCTTCTTGGTTCGCTGCTAGCATGGTGGGTGCTTGGTCCGCGTACGCGTGAGATCACGCAGCGCCTGAAGGCCACTACCATGCCCGAATTTTTCGGCAAGCGTTACCAGTCGAAGGGGTTGCGCATTGCTTCGGCGGCTATCATCTTCGTGTTCCTGATCCCCTATACCGCCAGTGTCTATAACGGCCTTTCCCGTTTATTCGGTATGGCGTTTGGCTTGCCCTACGAATGGTGTGTGGTAGGTATGGCGGTTGTTACCTGCGTTTATGTGGTACTTGGCGGTTATATGGCCACTGTTCTGAACGACTTCATCCAAGGTATTGTGATGCTGGTGGGCATCGTTGCGGTAATTGCGGTGGTGCTTGCGGGCCAAGGCGGTTTTTCCGAAGCTATCGTTTCTCTTTCGCAGATCCCTGCCGAGGGTACCGATATGCAGGGCGCATTTGTTTCGATGTTCGGTCCCGACCTGTTCAACCTTGTAGGCGTCATCGTCCTTACCTCGCTGGGTACTTGGGGCTTGCCTCAAATGGTTTCGAAGTTCTATGCCATTAAAACCGGTCCTGCTATCAAGCAGGGCGCCATCATCTCTACCGTATTCGCCTTTGTGGTTGCGGGTGGCAGCTACTTCCTGGGCGGATTTGGTCGCCTGTTCGGTGACCAGATCGCCTTCGCCCCCAGCGGCATCCCCATTTACGACTCCATTATCCCCACCATGCTTTCCGGGTTGCCCGATATCTTGCTCGGCATTGTGGTAGTGCTTGTTCTGTCGGCTTCCATGTCGACGCTTTCTTCGCTGGTGCTCACTTCTTCTTCCACGCTGACCCTGGACCTTCTTAAAGGCAACGTCATCAAGAACATGCCCGAGAAGAGTCAGATTGCGTGGATGCGCGGCCTTATTGTGGTGTTCGTGGTTATCTCGGCGGCTATCGCGCTGGTGCAGTACACCTCCACCATCACGTTTATCGCTCAGCTGATGAGTATCTCCTGGGGCGCGCTTGCTGGCGCGTTCCTTGGTCCGCTGATTTGGGGTCTGTACAGTTCGCACATCTCGAAAGGCGCGGTATGGGCAAGCTTTTTCGTGGGTGTGGGCCTTACCGTGTCCAACATGTTCATTGGATTCATCGCCTCGCCCATTAACTGCGGCGCGTTGGCCATGATTCTTTCATTGGTAGTTGTCCCGCTGGTGAGCTTGGTCACGCCTTCGGTCCCGTTCCAGGTGAAGATGCCGACTGGCGAAGGTGCTATCGATCGCGAGATCGAGCGCGAGTTGCGAGAAGAGGCGGCCGCTGCCCGTTCGTAGGCGCTGGTGGTTGACCGCTTAAAGCGTATACCCCCAACGGCCTTTCGGATCCCGGTAGGGTATGTCGCGATTGCGCTAAAAGCTATGTTTTTGGCTGTGGCGGGTGGGCTCTGCCGCTATCCTGATGTTCAAGAGCAGACATGGGACGAAGATAGGCGCAGGTGCGCCAATTCGTCTCGACCGGCCAGGCAAGGAGTGCGCACATGAAGCCGATGAGTATCAGGGATGTTGTGGGACCCATTATGGTAGGGCCCTCCTCTTCGCACACGGCGGGTGCGCTGCGCATTGCCAGCATGGTGCGCAACCTGCTCGATGGTGAGCCGGTGGAAGTGACGTTTACCCTCTTTGGCTCGTTCGCCCATACCTATCACGGACACGGGACCGACCGTGCCCTGGTTGCGGGCATGCTGGGGTTGCACACCGACGATCTGCGCGTACGCAATTCCTTCGACCTGGCGAAGGAGCAAGGACTGGAATTTTCGTTCGAGCCCGATACCGTTACCAAAACTGCGCATCCCAACACGGTTGAGGCCCGTGTGGTCGACTGCTGCGGCAACGAAGTGGTGGCACGTGGCGTTTCCATTGGCGGTGGTGCGGCGGAGCTCACGCGCATCGACGGCATCGATGTGCATATCACGGGCGAATTCAACAGTATGATCGTTCGTCAGCGGGACCTGCCGGGAACGTTGGCTCATATAGCCAGCACCTTGGGCGATGCAGGCATCAATATTGGCACTTCGCAGCTCCACCGCACACGCCAGGGCGGGGAAGCGTTTACCGTTATGGACGTGGACGATCCTGTTCCCGAAGAAGTAATTGACCGCATTCTGGAGTTTCCTGCTATTCGCTCGGTCCGCTTTATTCCCGCCGATGGTCTGCATCGCAACCCTGGCGAAGTGTCATCCGATATCGACCCGGAACTTGCTTTGCGAGAATTTCAAAAGCTCGATTTTGCCACGGCAGCTCAGCTCCTTTCCTTCTGTGAGGAAAACGGCGTTTCCTTGAGTTATGCCGCCGAAGCGCGTGAACGTGCGCTGTTGGCGAGCCGAGGGGTGGCGGGCTCCGCTATTGTCTCGTACCTCCAGCGTGCACTGGATGTGATGCGTGCTTCGGCGATGGCCCCTGTGGAAGCCCCACGCTCTTCTATGGGCGGGCTGATCGGCGGGGAAGCCGCCAAGCTCCGTGAATTGGAAGATTTAGGCGCAGGCGTAAACGGGTCGCTTCTTGCTTTGGCAACGCGCAATGCTGTTGCCGTTTTGGAAACGAATGCCACTATGGGCGTTATTGTTGCAGCGCCAACCGCTGGTTCGGCAGGCGTGATCCCCGCCGTGCTGCTTTCCCTGCAAGAGGTACATGGCTTCAGCGATGCGCAGCTGATGGATGCGCTGAAGAATGCGGCTGTTGTTGGCTCGATTATCGCTCGCAACGCTACGGTGGCAGGCGCCGAAGGGGGCTGTCAGGCCGAAATCGGGTCTGCTGCCGCAATGGCTGCCAGTGCCGCTGTTGAGCTTTTGGGCGGCACGCCTCGCATGTGCCTTACTGCCGCTGGCTATGCGCTGGCCAACATGCTTGGCTTGGTGTGCGACCCCATCGGCGGGCTGGTGGAAGCGCCCTGTCAGAAGCGCAACGCCAGCGCTGCGGTGAACGCACTCTCTGCGGCTCAGATGGCTCTTGCGGGTATCGAGGGCCTTATTCCGTTCGACGAAGTGGTGGATGCCATGCTGAAAGTGGGTCGAAGCCTTCCTTACGAGTTGCGTGAAACCGCATTAGGCGGAATGGCAGCCTGTCCCTCTTGTGCTAAATTCTGCCGTTAACGGTTCTTGAAATTGAGAGATTTACCGTTTACCGAGAGACTCAATCCGACCGCTTCCGCTAATCAACCGTTCGCACGTGACCCTCATTAGCATCGTTGTCATCAAATGAAGCGCAAGCGAAAGGGGCTCGAATGGGACTTCTCGAGGGAAAAGTGGCTATCATCACTGGCGGCGGCAAGGGTATTGGCTTTGGTATTGCCAGCGCTTTTGCTGAAGAAGGCGCTAACCTGTGCATTACGGGCCGCAACGAGCAGCGCCTGATCGACGCCGAGGCAAAGCTCAAGGAGCAGTACAGTGTTGACGTTATGCACGTTGCCGCTGAAGGTTCCGACGAAGAAGCGGTAAAGAATGTTATCGCTCAAACCATCGCCCATTTCGGCAAGCTCGATACTGTGGTAAACAATGCTCAGGCATCTAAGTCGGGCGTTATGTTGGTCGACCATAGCAAGGAAGACTTCGACCTGGCAATCAATTCTGGCCTGTATGCTGCATTCTTTTACATGAAACATGCTTTCCCTGAACTCAAGAAGACTAAGGGCTCCGTTGTTAACCTTTCCTCTGGTGCTGGCCTGTTCGGCAAGCCCGGCCAGTCCAGCTACGCTGCTGCGAAGGAGGGCATTCGCGGTATGACGCGCGTTGCGGCTACCGAATGGGGTCCCGACGGCGTACGCGCCAACGTTATTTGCCCGTTGGCTATGACCGAGCAGTTGGCGGCTTGGAAGGAAGAGTACCCCGACACCTTTGCTGCAACCATCAAGGGCATCCCGCTGGGCCGTTTCGGTGATCCTAAGACCGACATTGCCCCTGTTGCCGTGTTCCTGGCGAGCGACATGGCGTCCTATGTTTCTGGCGAAACCATTACGATTCAGGGCGGATCTGGTTTGCGCCCGTAGTTATGCGGGGAAGGGCGCCGTTCTTCGGAGCGGCGCTTTTTTGTGCCCTGCTGACCCTGTGCGCCAGGTCGACTCGCGAATTCCGGTGTGCGACCCTGCTGCGGGAATTGCCTTCCCCGCAAGCACCAGCGCGCGAACCCGGCTTGCGAGCTGTCCTCGTAAATCCCGGTGCGTGACCCTGCCATGCGAACTACTCTGGCGAATTCCGGCGAGCGAATCTACCTTGCGATCCTGTCACGGGTCTGTGGACATCGTTGCCTGCAGTCCCGTTCCTGCGCCTGTCTCTCAAATCAGTCTCGCGCAAGCGCTCGATGTTCGCTTGACCCGCGGATTCGTTCCGCGTCTCACATCTATGTTACGGTCGATTCGTGGAGGGGCGCAAGTCGGCCTGCGCGAAGGGTGCAAGCCGGTTTGGGCGAAGAGCGTGAGCCAGCTTGTCGTCTGCGCCTTTCGCGCGTATGCCTGCATTTAGCGTACCCCTCCATGTACGGGACAACGTGCCCCTACCTTCCGTTCGGTTGCCAGCCATCGCGACAATGTGTCGTCTCCATGCGCAGGGCTTCGCGCCCCTTTCTCACGTACGCAGCACCGCCTGCACGAAGAGGTCGTCGGATTCATGCGGTACGAGAGCTATGGCAAGGCAATAGGCCCGCCCGCACGAAGATGCCGCTCTGTTGGCAAGACGTTGCGAATATGCGTTTTCCGGGCGCTCGACGATGGCAAAATGCTCGCAAGATGCGTTCCCCAGCGTCCGACGGTGACAGGACTGCGCCCTAATGCGCTCTTGGCCTGGCTGGCAGTGGCAATATACTCGCGCGGCGCGTTCTCGGGGGCCTTGCCGTGGCAAGATTCCGCTGCGGTGCGTTCCCGAGTGCCTTGCCGTGGCAAGATTTCACCACGGTGCGTTCCCGGGCGCTTGCCGATGGCAAAATGCTCGCGAAATGCGTTCCCGGGCGGCAATCCGTGGCAAGTTTTGCGCTCCATGCATCCCAAAAGTGGCTTCGGACGGGAAAATCGCCAGTTCGTGGCAGCATATTGCCGCCGTGTATTCAAAATGAGCTGGCTATGGCAGGATATGCGCGCTATGCATCCGAAAAGCCCCGCAAACCGCCTTTCGGGAACGCACGGCGCGAAGATCCTGCCAGGAAGGGGCCCTTTTCGCTGCACGGACCCCTCGAATCACGCATGGCGCGCAGATCTTGCCATCCTCTGACGCTTGACCTTTCGGTGTCGAGATACCTTCGCTGAAGGATGGGATGCTTCGTTTCTTCCGGTTCGGTGGTGCAGGTTCGGGCATCCCCGTCTAGCGGGGAAGTCGCCCGCGCCGTCCCCGCCCAGTGTAAGGCCACCCAGCATCTGCCTTTCCTGACGGATGGCGCGCATTCGCCTTCCCGCTTCGGCGGCTTGAGGCAGGGCATAAGAAAAGGGGACCCGTGTGGGTCCCCTTTTAGCTGGTCGGCAGGTACGAGTCGGTCAGCTCTAACAGTGCGGATCGGTCAGCTCTAACGGTACGAGCCGATTAGCTCAAGCGGCACGGCCGACCTGCTAGTTGGCAATGAGCTGACTAGTTCTGACCGGGCTCGACAACCAGTGTGTCTTCGTATGCTGCACCGTAGGTATCAAGCAGGGTCTTCTCATAGTCTGCGTGGAAGAAGTTCTCGGAGCCGAGGTTCTTCAGGTCCTCGTTGATCCAGTTCAGCAGGCTTTCGTTGCCCTTGGAAACAGCAGGAGCGATGGTGTCGGTGTCGCCCAGTTGCTCAATGCCGACAACGTATTCGGGGCCAGCCTGGTTGGCGAAGGCGATAACCTCGGTGTTGTCATTTGCCCAAACAGCATCGGGGTTGTTTTCGAATGCGGTCTTAGCTGCAGCGTAGGTGTCGTACTTCTCGAGCTTGAGGTCCTTGTTGTGCTCGGTGAGGTAGGTCTCGGCAGTGGTGCCGGAGATTACGATTACCGTGCGGTCGCCAATCTGGTCGAGGTCGGTAACAACCTTGTCCTTGTGGGAAACAACGCCCAAAGCAACGTTCATGTAAGGATCGGCGAAGTCGACCGCCTCAGCGCGCTCGGGGGTGACGGTGAAGTTTGCCAGGATAACGTCAACCTTGCCAGTCTGCAGGTATTCAACGCGGTTGGCTGCTTCAGTGGACACCAGCTCAACATCTACTCCAAGGTCCTGGCCAAGACGGTTTGCCAGCTCGATGTCGTAGCCCTGGTAGTTGCCGTTTTCATCGACGTAGCCGAAGGGGCTCTTGTCACTGAATACGCCGATGGTGATCTTGCCGCTGTCCTTGATCTGGTCAAGAGTGCGGTAATTTGTGCTCGAGGAATTGCTGTTGCCGGAGCAGCCCGTGAGCAAGGCTCCTGCAAGAGCCAAGGCTGCAACAAGCACAGCAACAAGCTTCCAGGTGCGTTTCGTCTGGATCATGTCTTTCTCCTTACTTCTGCCCTCTTTAGCGTGCGAGGGTTTCTTTGATTGATGGAAGTAAACCGCTTAAATCCTACAAAGTCAATAAGGATTGAGGGAATTAGTCATTTTGCTTTGTGAATGGCTGGTTATTGCGGAGTTGGGGGGGGGTGGATGTATCGCAGGCAGTATGTCGAAAGCGCGCCTCCGCTCCCGTTGCCCAGCCGCCGCTATTGGCACCCACCGTTCCCAGGGTTGACAGAGACTTATCTGCGGCTGCAACGGGCATCCGTGCGCGGCGCCATGGAGCAGCGCGAGGCGAACAACCGCCCGAATGCACATCATTGAAACAAACGGGACTTGCCTACGGTTGTGGCGATCCGCACCTTTTTTTGGGGCTCCGTTGCGGCGATCTGCCTTTGCGGGATTTCTGGCTGAGGCAATCCGTCCTTTGCGAAGCTGCCTCATTGCGGCGATCCAGCCTTTGGAAATTTGTCTTATCGCGGAGAATCGCTTCGTAAAAACAAAAAGTTGCAGTACGGGCCGAAAATTTGCTTCTGTGCCTCCGAGGTGGTTTTAAGACGATCCTGAGGGCAAGGGATGGCGCTTTGCGCGCAGGTGCTGCCCGTCGGCTGTCCGTTGCGTCGAGGGGGCGGGGCGGGTCTCCGTGTGCGCGGGCGCTGTCAGGCGGTTGCCTGTGACATCGGTGGGAAAGGGCCCTCTGCAGGCGCGGGCGTTGCGATTTGTTGAGAAGGCCGTATTGCGAAAACGAAAAGAGCCCCATTGTTGGGGCTCTGAGGGTGCGATGGGATTCGAAGAGGATTTCGTTTTGGTCATGCGACCGGTTTCACGCGACTGCATCGGCTCCTGGCAGTAGCGGGCTTTAGCCCAACTCTGCTTGAGTCTCTGGTTGCGACAGGTTTCACCCGGTCGCGTTGGGCTCCTGGCTGCGCCGGACTCCCAATCCTTCTGGCTGAAGCGCTCGTTAGGCTTCGTGCTGACGGACGGCGTCGAACTCGAAAGTATGCAGGAACTTCTGTGCGCGTTCGGTTTTGGGGTGCTCGAAGAAGCGTTCGGGGATATCTTGTTCCACGATTTCGCCTCCATCGAAGAACAGAACACGGTCGGCAACGGCGCGTGCGAACTGCATTTCGTGGGTAACGATAAGCATCGTTTTGCCCTCTTGCGCCAAGCCCAAGATAACGTCCAGTACCTCGCGCACCATTTCGGGGTCGAGGGCGGCGGTAACTTCGTCGAGCAGCAGCACTTCGGGCTCCATTGCCAACGCGCGGGCAATGGCAACGCGCTGCTTCTGGCCGCCAGAAAGCTCGCGCGGATAGCTCTTTTCCTTGTCGGTAAGGCCAACGCGCTTCAGGAGGGCGCGAGCCGCCTCTTCGGCCTGTGCCTTGGGGATCTTCTTCACCTTGGTGGGCGCCAACGTGATGTTGTCGAGCACCGTCATATGGGGGAACAGATCGTAGCTCTGGAACACCATGCCAACTTTCTGGCGAAGCTCGGTGAGATCCTTTTCGGAGCTGGTTACCTCTTTGCCGTCAACTTCGATGGTGCCTCCCTGAATAGGCTCAAGGGCATTGATGCAGCGCAGGAAGGTTGACTTGCCGCACCCCGAGGGGCCGATGACCACAATTACCTCGCCGCGCTTGACGGAAAGGCTGATATCTTCCAGCACCACGTTATCGCCGTAGGCTTTCTTAAGATGCTCAATGGAGAGCAGGGCGGTATCGCTCATTGCTTAGTTCCATTTCTTCTCGAGGTGGTTTGCCAGCATACTGATGGGCCAGCAAATTACGAAGTACAGCAGCATAATAGTGCCGTAAATGCCGAATACGGCGTTGGGGGAGGTCATGCGGTTTGCCTCGATGATCTGTTGGCCAACCTTCATCATCTCGATAACGCCGATCATCAGCAGCAAGCTGGTGGTTTTGATCATGCGGGTAATGAGGTTGATGGAGGAAGGGATAAGGCGGCGGATGGCCTGCGGGATGATTACCTGACGGTAAATTTGTGCTTTATTCAGACCCAGCGCAGCGGCGCTTTCGTACTGCTGCTTTGGGATGCTGGTAAGGGCGCCGCGAACCAAGTCGCCCATTTCGCCGGTGCCCCAGAACACGAATACGATGATGGAGGAAAGCTCCGCCGAGATATTCAGGCCCATAACACGCGTGGCGCCGAAGAACACGATGTAGAGCAGCACCAGCTGCGGCATAATGCGCACGATTTCGAGGTACAAACGAGAAATAACCTTGGCAACAGGGTTTTTCCACGTCATGAAGATGCCGAACAGCATGCCTAGGATGATGCTGAGCACGACAGAGATTGCGCTGATCTGCACCGCAACCCAAAGACCCTGCAGAAGGCGGGTGGCGTTTGAGCCCATGAACAGAACATCAAGCCCCAAAGCTTCCATGGCGCAACCTCCTTTCAATGTACGTACCAGCAACGGAAACCGGCACCAGGATAATGAGGTAGAACGCTACGAGCATTACCAGGCATTCGGTGGTTTTGTAGTAAAGGCCCATCAGGTCTTTCGTAACGAACATGAGGTCCATCAGGCTGATTGCGGAAAACACGCTGGTTTCCTTAAGCAGGAAGATAACGTTGGCAACAAACGATGGGAAGCTCAGCGAAACTGCCTGCGGAAGCACAACGTAGCGCATGGACTGCAGTTTCGAAAGGCCCAGGCTGATAGCGCTCTCACGTTGGATGGGCTCCACGTTTTCCAGGCCAGCACGGAACGATTCGGCCATATAGGCACCGCCGTGCAATGCAAGGCCAACCATACCGCACACTTCCGGTGTGATGGAGAAGCCCATGCGAGGCAGGCCAAAATAGAAGAAGAACAGCTGAATAAGCAATGGCGTGTTGCGGAACAGCTCGATGTATACGCGACAAAGCTGGCGAAGCACAGGGATGCGGAAGTGCACGATCATGGCCACAATGAGGCCGATGATGACGGATCCGGCGATGCCGATCCATCCGATGCTCAGCGTCAGCCACGCCGCATCCTCGTACAGAGGAAGGTATTGCGCCATGGCGTCGAAGTTCAACGCGGGGTCCTTTCTACATTGCAAAACCTATCAGTTTGATAGGATTAAGGGGGATTGTAGAACGATGGCAATGCAAGTCAAGCATTTTCAGGGGCAAGACGGCATGCCTTGGCAAAAAGCCAACAGCTTTACATATTACTTGTTTAAGCCGCCATTGTGGCACTAAGCGTGCTCGAATCTCGTATTCGGCGAAGTGGTGGCGGTTTGCGCATCGGTGGGTGCTAGACTTCGGAGGTAATTTTGAACTCATTGCCTGGAATGGAAAGGAATCAGATTTTGAGCGAGCCGGAAAAGCGGGAGGTTCCCTTTAAGGAAGTGGCGCGAAAATTCGTTAGCTACTACAAACCATTCACGTTTTTGTTCGTTGCCGACTTGGTATGCGCAACGCTGCTCGCCGCCATCGACTTGGCATTCCCCCAGATCCTCAATTTCTTTGTGCGCGATTTCTTCGTCAATGCTCGCGATGCCATTATGGGCGTATTGCCGTGGGTGGCTGCTGGGCTGGTGGCGATGTATGTGGTGCGCAGCTTGTGCCAGTACTTCATTTCTTGCTGGGGCCACATTATGGGTGCACGCATGGAGGCGCGGATGCGCATGGATTTGTTCCAGCAGTATCAGCGTCTGAGCTTTTCGTATTACGACCGCAACAACACCGGCGAAATGATGTCGAAGCTGGTTACCGATCTGTTCGATATTTCGGAGGTGGCCCACCACGGTCCCGAGAACCTCTTTATCGCAACCCTGAAAATTGTGGGTTCCTTCACGTTGCTGATGTTCATCAATGTTCCACTTACGCTGGTGATGCTGGCGGTGACTGCTGTCATGGCAACGTATGCGTTTGCCCAGAATTATCGTAAGCGCATAATCTTCCGCCAGAATCGCGTGCGCATGGCGGGTTTGAACGCGCGTTTGCAGGATTCGCTGGGCGGCATTCGTGTGGTGAAGGGCTTTGGCAACGAGCGTATCGAGATCGACAAGTTCGGCCATGCCAATGAAGAATTCATCGAAACGAAGGAACTTTCGTACCGTTTCATGGGTCAATTCCAAATGGCATCGAGCTTCTTCACGGGCGCGTTGTATACGGCAACCATTGTGGGCGGCGGCCTGTTTGTTGCGCAGGGCATCCTCGATCCTGCCGATATGGTTATGTACGCGCTGTACATTGGCATCTTTATTGCTCCCGTGGAGCTGCTCATCAACTTCACCGAAACGTTCCAGAAAGGTTATGCGGGCTTTCGTCGTTTCGTGGAAACGCTTGCTGAACGTCCAGGGGTGGAAAACAAGCCCGATGCCATTGATCTTGGTGCTGTGGTTGACGAAGGAATTGCTCCGAGCATCAGCTATTCGGACGTTCGTTTCTCGTATGTTGACGGCAAGGAGGTGCTGCGTGGCTTGACCCTTGAGGTGCCCGCGGGGTCTACCGTTGCGTTGGTCGGTCCTTCGGGTGGCGGAAAAACAACCACATGCTCGTTGCTGCCGCGCTTCTACGATGTGTCGTCTGGTTCCGTGAAAATCGACGGCATTGATGTGCGCGATGCCACGTTGGAGTCGCTTCGTGCGCAGGTGGGCATCGTGCAACAGGATGTGTATCTGTTCGAGGGTTCTATTCGCGAGAACATCTTGTATGGCGACCCGTCCGCTTCCCAGGAACGGGTTGAATGGGCTGCGCGTCAGGCGAACATTCACGAGTTTATTGCTGGCTTGGAAGATGGCTACGACACGTTTGTGGGCGAGCGCGGCACTCGCCTTTCGGGTGGGCAGAAGCAGCGCATCGCCATTGCGCGTGTGTTCCTGCGCGATCCTCATATCCTAGTGCTGGACGAAGCAACCAGCGCTCTGGACAACGAAAGCGAAGATCGCGTTCAGGCATCGCTCGAGCGGCTGAGCGAAAACCGCACCACCTTGGTAATTGCGCATCGTCTTTCCACCATTCGCAACGCCGATTTCATCGCTGTGGTAGATGAGGGACGCGTGGTCGAAGTGGGTACGCACGAAGAACTGCGGGCTCAAGGCGGCATCTACGATCGCTATTACCGTATGCAGTTCGCGGGAAAGCGTGGGGCTGAGTAGCTTTTTTGAGGCATTTGTCGACGCCGCAGCGCCGTCTGGGTGTACCCTGTGTTTGTTAGATAAGGCGAACTTTCAAGGGGAGGCTCCAGATGTTCAGGACCATAGTCGATATCGATGGCATGATGTGCGGTATGTGTGAATCGCACGTCAATGATGCCGTGCGTAATAACTTCAAGGTTAAAAAGGTGCGCTCCTCGCATGGCAAGGAGCGCACCGTGATTGAATCGGAAGCTCCTCTTGACGAAGGCGATCTCCGTCGTGTGATCGGCGCAACTGGCTACGAGGTGCAGCAGGTAACCTCCGAAGAAGTTCAAAAGAAGGGCCTTTTTGGCGGATTGTTTGGGAAGTAGTTCGAGCAAGCATGGAGGGCCACTGTTGTTGCAGCGGAGGCCGCGTTTTGGTGGCGAAGCGGGCTAACGAATGCGACAAGGTTCGCATAAGGCACTTGCTGCGCAAGCCCTCGGAATAACCCTAACGAACACGGTAGGGCTTGTTGCCCCAATAGAATTTCAGCAGGTGCTTCTTGGGCGCGCCAAGCGTTCCCACCAAATCGAGCGTAGCCACAGCGGCATCGTGCGCGGCGTTCGGGCGGCGCAGCGATTCTCCTCCGCTGAGCATGGTTTGAAGCTGGGCGGGGTTTTCGTGGATTTGCTGCAGGCGCTCAACCAGCTCTTCTGCGGTTTCGGCAGTAACGGCAGCGCCAGCTTTGGTGACCGTATAGGTGTTGGCGCGCTCCTGGCCGTACGACTTGCCCACCAAAACCAAGGGCAAGCGTGCGCACAGGCACTCGGTAGTGGCCAAGCCGCCTGATTTTGCCACGATCATGTCGCTCGCTTCCATCAGCTGCGGAATACGCTCGATGTAGTTGAAGACGGAAACATTTGCAATGTTCCGTTCTGCGAAAAACCCTTTCAGCCCATTGGCGTACTCTTCGTCGGCGCCAGCCAGGAAAGCGAAGTGCATGTTGGGGAATTCGGAAAGAAGCGGCACGACTTTGTTCACGATTTCGCGGAATGGGATATAAGGCTGCGAATGACGAGCGCCTGCCATCACCATTACGATCATTTTGTCTTGTGGAAGGCCGAATTGCTTCAGCACTTCTGCCCGATCGATGGGGTCGGTAAATCCCTTTCGCACCGGAATGCCTGTGACCTTGATGTGGCTTTCAGGCACCTTGCGCGGCGTGAGTTCCTTCACCATGGTTTCGTCGGCGGCGCAGAACAGGTCGCAATCAAGGTGCGGCCACAGGCCTTCGGCGCCGTAGTCGGTTGGAATGCAGGTTACGGGGAAGGTTTGCCCGGTAACCATCTTCGCGGCAACCGATGCGTTGGCGGCAACGATGTGTGTTGCCAGGATGGCGATGGGCTTGCGCTTTCGAACGATTTTGGTGAATGGCGAGAACATGAATGGCGACCATGCCGAACCGCCACCCCATAGCAGGCGTCCCGTAAAGGTGCGATGCCAGGTGATGTCGTAGAGCCAGTTAAAGGAAACGGTCACGTTGGCGGTTTTGTCGCCGTCGAATTTTATGTAGCCGTAATCGAGGATGTCCAACACGGCGATTTCGGTATTTCCCGGCAGGGCAGGATGCTTGCCGCAAAGATCTTCAAGAGCCTGAGCGGTTGCCTGTGCGGCGCTGCGATGGCCTGAGCCAACAGAGGCGTACGTGATGATGACCAGGGGACGATCCGATGTTTCATCGCATGTGGTAGTGATCATCGCGCCTCCTTCCAGCTGTGATTTTGCGTTTTGCGGCAAACCCGAAAGGGGTATGCGCTCTTGTTCTGCTTGGTGCGAGACAGTATGCGCCAAATGTCGAGGTCCTGTTACGCTTAGTCTATCTAACCAGAAATAAGGCACAAACGGGAGCAGCGTTGTTACAAAAACCGCGGTAAGAGCGTAAGCGGGTGGCAAATCTGCGGGAGTGGGCATTTTGACTCTTGCGGAAAAATAGATCGTTGCGTATAATTCTCTGGCGCTTGTTTTTAGCGTCGGGAGTGCCAACGTGGCTCAGTTGGTAGAGCAACGCATTCGTAATGCGTGGGTCGCCGGTTCGAGTCCGGCCGTTGGCTCCATCGAATTTGCAGGTCAGTCGCTTATGCGGCTGGCCTTTTTGTTTCTCCTGACCCGAATAGCTCTCCCGAAAAAGCGGGAATACGGGGCAGATATTATTTCTTCGGCTTCAAAATATAGGCAAAAAGTTGCAAAGCGCCGGGCTTTTTTGCTCTGAGAAAACGGCACCTGTCCTGTACCCTCTCTTTCTTCGCGGCAGCGCTTTTGGAGGTTTACGTTTCTTGCTGTTCCTTTTGCTGGACTTTGATACTGTTGGAAAGAATCAAAATAGGCATGCTTGGTTTAGCATAATTTAAGGTGCGGCTGCGTTTGCGCGGCCGCTTGTGAAGAAGGACGGCTTTCGTGGCAGAGGGTTCAGCGCGCACAAAACTTGCAACGGTTGCATTGGTTATCGTGGGTTTTGCCCTAGGTTTTGCGGAGTTCATCGTTATCGGTATCACGCCCGATATCGCCGAGGAATATGGTATCTCCCTTGCTTCTGCTGGTAATCTGGTGGGCTTCTTTGCTATTTCATATGCGGTGTCGACGCCGATCATTGTGCTTTCTACCGGGCGTTTTCGCAGGTTTCCCTTGTTCGTGACGTTCCTTGCGGTATTCAACGCAGGCAACCTTCTGGCTATTGCGGCTCCTACGTATGAAACGCTGCTGGTTGCCCGTGTGCTTACCGCAGTGGTTTCGGGCGTGTTGCTGTCTACGGTAATGACATTTATCAACGACATCATTCCTCGTGAAAAATCGGCTCGCATCATTTCATTCGTTTACGCAGGCTTTTCTGTTGCCAGCGTCTTGGGTACGCCCATTGGCACGCTGCTTGCCGATGCATTCGGTATCAAGGCTGCGTTTATAGCGGTAGAAGCTGTAGCGCTCGTTGTTACGGTGTTGCTGCTTGTCTCTGTGCCGCGCTCTGGCTCCACCGATGTTTCTTCTCGTGTGCGCGATCAGCTGGTAATCCTGAAGGATCGTCGCATCATCTTGGTGCTCATCATGAAAGGATTCGGCATGGCGGCAACGTACGTGTTCTACGTGTACGTAACGCCCATCTTGGAAGATGGCGTGGGCCTTTCGGTGTGGATGGTAAGTATCGTGCTGTTCTTCTACGGTGCCGCAACTATTGTTTCCAATCTGGGTAGCGGCTCCATCGCTCAGCATTACGGCTTGGCGAAAATGCCTATCATGTTCGGTTTGCAGGCCCTTGTGCTTCTGCTGCTTGGCCCCAGCCTTGCTTCGGGCAACACCGCGCTTGCCGTGATTAACGTAGTGCTTACGGGCGTGTTCATCTATCACATGAATTCTCCGTTGCAAACGTTTCTGCTGCAAACCTCAGCTAAGGATTATCCGAAGGCGATTACCCTTGCGTCTGCCGTTATGCCCACCTCTTCCGACCTTGGTATTGCTACGGGGTCGTTCCTTGGCGGCGTGGTGGCTTCGGGCCCTGGTTTTGTGTGGGCGGGCCCAGTAGGTGCTCTGTTCGCGATTGTTGCTGTTGTTGCCGCCGTGCTGATCTTGCAGCCGGAAAACCGCAAGCGCGAAACCGCACAGTAGAAAAGAGCCGCGAAAAGAGCGCGACCTTGTGTACGCAGCCGATTTAGGGAGTCTGCTGTGTGAAAAAGAATAGTGAACCGGGAAGAGCTGCCCTGACGCTGTATTGAAACGCCCCTGTTTCTTCGAAGCAAGAAGCAGGGGCGTTCCCATTGGTTTCGATGTAGCCCTTTTGCGTTTTGCGAGTCGGTTCGGCGAACCTGCGGTTTACGAATTGTGCTTAGAAGACGTTGTTAGTACAGGAAGCCGAGCTTCTTAGCTTCGTAAGTAAGCTCGTCGCGGAAATCGGGATGGGCGATGCTGATAAGGCGCTGTGCGCGGGTGGGAATGTCGGCCCAGCGCAGATCGACTACGCCGTATTCGGTTGCAATGAAATGCACGTCGTTGCGAAGGCTGGTTATGGCGCTGCCTGGTGCCAAGGTGGGCACGATTTTCGAAACAGGACCGTTCTTGGTGTGCGCCACGCTCGTTACGGCAATAAAGCCGCGCCCGCCCTTCGAATTTTTCACGCCCCGCACAAAGTCAAACTGCCCGCCGCTTGCAGAGTACTGGCGTGCGCCGATGCTTTCAGCGCACACTTGCCCGGTAAGGTCGATGCTTACGGCGGTGTTCACTGAAACCAGGTTGTCGTTCTTCGCGATAAGGGCGGGATTGCACACCGTTTCGTAGGATGTGTAGTACATGCTGGGGTTTTCGTGGATGAAATCGTACAGGCGCTGTGTGCCAGTCGAATACCCCGCAACCGAAACGCCTGGCATGAAGTTCTTTCGCGAGTTGTCGATGACGCCTTTTTGCTGCAGTTCAACAAAAGCGTCCGAGAACATCTCGGTGAAGCAGCCTAGATGCTGCTTGCCTTCCAAACCTGCGGCGATAGCGTTGATGATGCCGCCGATGCCCAGCTGAATGGTGTCGCCATCGTTTACGCGATTGACGATGAACTCTGCAACCTTTGCCTCTTCAGGCGTCGGTGCGGGCACCTGTACATCTTCGAGCAGCTCTTCTTGCATTACGAAGGCATCAATGGTGCTTACGTGATAGTTGTGCGAATCGCCGAATACACGGGGAAGGCGCGGATTGATCTGCGCAATGATGTGCTTTGCACCACGCAATGCGCCCTGTTCGAATCCCAAGGGCCCAATGTTGCAATTGCCTTGAGCGTCGGGCGGCGTCATTTGGACAACAGCGTAGTCGAGTCCAACTTCTTCCAACATGCGATTGGTGTCCGAGAAATGAACGGGAATGTGCGCAACGCACTTTGATCCGTTAGCAAAGCCGGTGCGCTCGTTGGGCCCGGCGAAGTAGGTGTGGTAGCGGAACTGCTCGGGGGTTACATCGAGCCCCGCGAAGGTGATGTCGCCGTTCATCCAGTTGCCGAAAAGATCAATGCCGGTAAGGGTGCCCGTTGCAACCCTGTCAATCAGCGCATTGATGATGGTGGTGGGTACGTGAAGGCCACCCGTATAAATTTTCTGGTTGCCGGTTAGGTACTGCTCGAATACCTGGTTTACGGTTATTTTCTTCCGCTCGTATTCATCCTGCCAGTCCATGGTCCCTCCTGGTAGTTCCTGTTTTACTTAGGCGAAAAGGCCCAAGGCCCCTGAATATGAGAAAACGGCGGTCGTGCAATCCCCATTGCACGCCGCCGTTTAATTGTAGCGCTGTTTGCCCTGCTACATTTCGTCTGGTGAAAGCGGGAAATCTACGCCTGTCCAGATCTCAAAGGCGCGGGCACCCTGGAAGAACAGCATTCCTTCGCCGTTGATGGTGGTGCAGCCTGCTTCTTTGCCCATTTTCAGTAGCTCGGTTTCTGCTGGCTGGTAAATAGCGTCTTGGATTACCAGGCCTGGATGCAGGAACGATGCATCGGGGATAGGGGACCGTCCTTCGAGCTTGCCCATGCCGATGGGGGTGGCGTTTGCCAGAAGATCGGCGTCAGCCAGCTGTGCGCGCAAGTCGTCCAAATCGTTTGCGTCGTGACGGCTGATTTTGCAGCCGGTTTTCTCAGCAACGAGGGCTACTTCTTCAGCAACACGATCCCATGATTTGCCCGTGCTGGGGCTGAATACCACGATTTCGCCTACGCCGTCGAGTGCTGCCTGTGCGGCAATGGGGGTTCCAGCGCCACCCATGCCCATCAGGACCATTTTCTTCCCTTTGGCGTCGACGCCGTGTTCTTCGAATGACTTCATGAAGCCGTAGCCATCGGTGCTGTATCCAGTGAGAACGCCGTCTTCGTTGACGATGGTGTTGACGGCGCCTACCATCTCGGCGATGGGATCAAGCTTGTCCAGGAACGGGATAACCGCAATCTTGTTCGGCATAGTAAGGTTGCAGCCGCGCATATTCAGAAGGCGGATTGCGTCGGTTGCCTGCTTCATGTCTTCGCCGGGAACGCGGAAGGCCATATAAGCGTAATTCAGGCCGGCGCGTTCGAATGCTCGGTTGTGAAGGTGGGGTGATTTGCTGTGTGCGACGGGGTCGCCGAACAGGCAAATTAGACGCGTTGCGCCATTGATGTCTTGCGTCATGGTGGCTTCTCTCTCCTCGAATGATGGGTGCCAGGGCGGCACTGCGGCGGTTTGCCGAGGGCGAGCCGATGGCTGGATTCGCATTCCTGTCAGAAAACGTATCAATCCTTGCTTGGATTCTATCATTGCGCTTCTATATTGTTGCATTCAAGCTATTGCGGATAACTATAGTCCCCGAGGGCTTGCTGGCAAACAGCCTGATCGCAGCATGGGGATGCTGGCGTTGCTTTCGGTATTTTTTTCGGCACTGCAAAGATGTGCTCTGCCTGACTTTTCCCCAGAGCCTCAAAGAAGCGCGTTGCCTGGTGCCCCCTCGGAGCCGTATAGGCATGCGCTGCCTGGCGCTCTTCTGAAAGAAGATGAAATGCAGGCCGCACTCCGCATCAACAGATGCTCGATGCAGTGTGCCGTCGGCTATCGAACCTGTAACTGCTTTGAATATCAGAGCGCGCCTTTGCTGGAATAAAATGGAGAAGTGGGCCCACGGGGGCGTGTCTATTGCTTTTCGACTCCCGTTGTTTTAGAACTAATCACACAAAGAATTTTTGTTGCATAACAGAATCCGTTTGTTTCCAGTTTGTTATCGTTCGCCAAAGTACGCATTTTGATGCGTAAACGGGGTGTACTATCTAGTCTCGTAGTTGAAAGGAATATTCATGGAAGACCATAAGCTTTCCCTATATGATAACATCGCAAAGGTCAATGCCGTCGATCCGGAACTGTACGAGTGTTACCCCGTAAAGCGCGGTTTGCGCAACAGCGATGGTTCTGGCGTAATCGCGGGTGTTACGAATATCTCTAACGTGCACGGTTACCTGATGAATGAGGGCGATAAGGTTCCCGACGAAGGCAAGCTCACCTTCCGTGGCTACAGCATCTACGATCTTGTTGGCGGCGATGCCACCAAGCGTCGCGGCTTTGAGGAGATCGTGTATCTGCTGCTTATGGGGGAGCTTCCCACGTCAAGCCAGCTCGATGTGCTTGTTGAGGCACTTGATGCTCAGCGCAATTTGCCCGATGGCTTCACCGCTTCGAAGATCATGAGCACGCCTTCTCATAACATCATGAACCTTCTGCAGCGTTCGGTGCTCATGTTGTATGCTGACGACCCAAAGGCGGAAGAGCGTTCCTTCGAGCACGAGATCAGTACGGCAATCTCTCTTATCTCTCGATTACCGCGCATCATGGTGCTGGCTCACTATGCCAAGCGTGCCGCGTTCTACAATGAGTCGATGATCATGCATCGCTTCATTCCGGGGCAGTCCACTTCCGAAACCATCCTTTCCATGTTGCGTCCCAACCGCGAGTTCACTCCTGAAGAAGCACGCATGCTCGACATCATGATGTCTCTGCACGCTGAGCACGGTGGCGGTAACAACTCAACCTTCACTTGCCGTGTTCTTTCCTCTGCCGATACCGATCCGTATGCTGCTTACGCGGCCGCTATCGGTTCTTTGAAGGGCAGTAAGCATGGCGGTGCAAACCATAAGGTTCTGGCCATGCAGAAGGAAATTAAGGAAAACGTTAAGAATTGGGAAGATGAAGACGAAGTAGCTTCCTATATTGCCAAGATCGTAAACAAGCAGGCATACGATCATACCGGATTGATCTACGGTATGGGTCATGCGGTGTACACGCTTTCCGATCCGCGCGCAGTTATCTGCAAGAACTTTGCAACAAGGCTTGCCAAGGGTACTGAGTTTGAAGCGGAGCTGAATTTGCTCAAGCTCATCGAGCGCCTAAGCCCTGAAGTCATCCTGCAGGAAAAGGGCACCAAGAAGGATATGTGCGCAAACGTTGATATGTATTCTGGATTCGTGTACTCCATGATGGGCATTCCGCAGGATATGATCACTCCGCTGTTTGCCTGCTCTCGTATGGCAGGTTGGGCTGCCCACCGTTTCGAGGAACTGGTAAGCGGCAAGCGCATCATCCGCCCCGCATACAAGACGGGTGTGAAGGCTCGCGAATACAAGCCTATCGAAGAGCGCTAAGCGTTTCTTGCTGGTCGGTATCTGCAGGCACGAACAAAAAGGCCCCTCGGGGCCTTTTTGTTTGCTTGTTGCCATGTCTCGTTTGGAGTTCCCTGAAACATCGAGGTGATATGCCTGTATGCTTTGTTCGGGTGCATTGCTCGAGGTCTTAGATGGTGAGTCCGCATACTTCGATCCTGGGAGTATTCAAGCAAAAGAAAGGGAGTCCCGAAGGACTCCCTTATGGTGCGTTTTGATGCGATATGCCTATGCGGCTTCCTTGTTGCCGAACACGCGTGTTGCAATAACAACCACGAGGGCAACAGCGATACCGCCGATAAGCGAAGGCCAAGGCGAACCGGTGAAGCCGGCAAGCAGATATCCAAACAGGCAGATGACGGCAACCAGGGAAGCGTAGGGAAGCTGGGTTGCCACGTGGCGCAGGTGGTTACATTCCGCACCAGCAGAAGAAAGGATGGTGGTGTCAGAAATAGGCGAGATGTGGTCGCCGTATACCGCGCCAGCAAGCGTTGCTCCGATGGTAACCAGGAATAGCGGGTCGCTTTCGGGGAATACGCCCAAAACGATGGGCAGGATCAAGGCAGCGGTGCCCCAGGAAGTGCCCATGGCGAATCCGATGAAGCCAGAAACCACGAAGATAACGGCAGGCAGGAACGAAAGTTCAAAGCCCATGGTGGTAAGGAAGTTGGAAACGAATTCGCCCGTGCCCAGCATGTAGCGGCATGCGCCGCCCAGGCTCCATGCCAAAACAAGGATCATGATAGCGCCAACCATAGAGCGAACGCCTTCGGAAGCGCCTTCGGTAAAGCCAACCAGTGTGGTGAGCTTACGGGGCAGGAACATGCATGCAGCAACAACCAATGCCACAGCGGCACCGATGCACAATCCGCCGATGGGGTTTTCGCCAACAGCTGTTGCGAAATCTACGCCCTCAAAGAAGCCGCCAACATACAGCATGCCCGTGATGGAGAATACGATAAGCACCACGATAGGGATAACCAGGTCGAATACCTTACCATTGGGGGAAACATCCAGACCCTTGAACTGCTCGACCGCTTTCGTGGCGCCCTCCAGGTCGGACTGCTCGGTGATAACGGTTTCGACGGCTTCGGGATTGCTGGGAACGCCTGCCTTAGATACCGTTTCCAGAGCGGAGGCATGGGGAGGAATGGGGCTGTAGGTATGAGCGTCGCAGTCGCGCTGAGCCTTGCCCATGCTGAAGAAGTCTTTGCCGAAACCGCACATAGCGAACACGAACACAATGGTGACCAGTGCGTAGAGGTTGTACGGAATGGAGGCAACGAACGTGTTGAAGCCGTTTTCACCCATGTAGCCACCCATGGCAACCGCCCACGAGGAAACAGGGGCAATAATGCACACTGGAGCTGCGGTGGAGTCGATGATCCACGCCAGCTTTTCGTGGCTGATGCGGAACTTGTCGGTTACGGGGCGCATGACGGCACCGACAGTGAGGCAGTTGAAGTAGTCGTCAACGAATACCACGATGCCCAAAAGAGCCGTCATAACGGTTGCCATGCGTGCGCTCTTGATGTGTTTCGCGGCCCATTCAGCGTATGCGCGCGAACCGCCAGCAATGGCGATGATGACGACTAACGCGCCCAATAATGCCAAGAATAAGATAAGCGCCGCATTCGACGAGATTTGCTCCGCCATAACCTGAGGGATGAGCGTAAATGCGGTGATGAGCTGGTCGAAGCCGACACCTTCAAGGCAGAACTCGTAAATGATCAGGCCTGAGAACACGCCAACCAGCAGGGAGGAATACACCTCCTTGGTAATTAGGGCAAGGCCTAGCGCCAGAAGCGGCGGCAGGATAGACCAAGCACCGGTGGAAAGAAGCTCGAAGCCTTCCATGTACAGTCTCCTTACTGTAAATAGGGCGCAGGCGATGCTGCGCTGGGAAGGCGGCGGCTAGCGAAGCCGCGCATGATGCATTTCCAGCGCAGCCTTGCATGCGCTTTTTTAACTGTGCCGATTATAGGCTAGCTTCGTTGCCACGGTGTTGCATTTATGAGCGGTGGAGGGCGTAACGGGTGGGCGGCGCGTTAAGACGGGCGGTTACAGGAAATACTTTCTTGCATTTGCTCCCACAACAATAAGGTCCACGCCTCGAAGAAGAGCGAACAGTGCGATGAACAGTGCGAGCATTTCGGGCATGGAGAAGAACATGAATCCGATAACGATGGAAATGACGCCCGAGAACAGCATCCAGCCCCAAAGGGGAAGGCCTGCGCGCTTGACCATGAAGGTTGCCACAACTTCATATATGCCGAAAACCAGAACGAACGCGCCGATAACCCAAGGCAGCACTGCCGCAAAAGCGAAGGGGTGAATCACGAACATGGCGCCAATGAGCACGTCAAGGATGCCGTATGCCAAAATCCATCCCGAAAAGCCCAGAAGGTCGCGGTCTCGAATGAACGTTGCGATATTGACCACACCGGAAACCACAAAGGCGGCGCCAACAATAAAGGCGATAGATGCAAGAGTGAGACCTGGGAAAAATGCGCATACCAAGCCAAAGATGATAAACAATATGCCAGCAACAATAAGCTGCCAGTTCCGTTCGGTTTTCGTGTTCATGGTAACCCCTCTATGTTGGCGTTTTCTTCATTGTAGTGCGCTTTGCTGCAGGTGAGGGCGTATGTAAGGGAAATGAAACAACACGAGCGCGAGTGGGGTTTTGCCCCATCGCTGCTCTCAGCTGATGCTCCCGGCATTTTTTTTGCCACCCGCCCTGAGCCACCCTGAAGCGAAGCTTTCCCCTAAGCGGTAACGAAGGGAAGGGGGATGTCGTGGTCTTCTACGGGGATGGGGGAAACCTCCTGTTCGGTAAAGGCGACGCCGACAACATGGCATGCATCAGTAAGCTGGCAAAGGTAGCGGTCGTAGTTGCCTGCCCCGTATCCTAGGCGGTTGCCGTGCGCATCGAACCCCACAGCGGGAACCACAATGAAGGCGAACTCGTTGGCAGCAAGGTAGGGCATGGCGGTAAGTTCGGGGTTGTTGTGGTGATACTCCTTTAACGGGTCATTCAGGAACGGCACGCTGTTGCTGCAGAATGCCTCGGCGCTAACCGAGCGCATTTCCATAGTTTGCTGAGTGACATGCTGGGTGTTGGGGCCCGACCCGGGTTTGCGCATCCCGCGCCCAGGAGCGTCGGGAATGCCATGGGCATCGGGCATCATGCAGGGAAAGGCAACAGTGCAGCCTCGCAGGTAGGCATAGTCGATGAAGATGCCCAGGTCAACTTCCCATGGGAATGCGGAGTATACGCCGACAACGGGTTTGCCCTGAGGCGTTTCAGCCATCAAGGCATCAAGGTGTTGGGCCAGCTTCGCGCAGATCTGCTTGCTCTTGCTCGCACGCGTTTCGGGTGCAAGAGCGGAGCGCGCTTTCTTTGCTTGGGCCCTTAGGCGGCTGCGGATTTCCTCGGGGGTTTCGTTGTTGGGCGTGGGGGTATGTTTGTTATTGGTGCTCATACCGGGCATTGTACGCCTGGTGGGCGTGATAGGGGAAACGCGCTGGTGAGTGTACACCTGGTGGGCGCAATAGGGAAACGTGTTGGCAAAAGCCGCAAAAGGAAAGGCGGCGGCTGAGGTGTTCCCTCGAATGAAGCTTGCGCTCGCTAGTGCTCAAGGGGCTCGGTGAGTGCGGCGGAGCAGAGCCCTGCGCGGGATTGTGTGTCTGATTTGCGGTATATGGAGGTCAAGTGCTTCTGCAACGCGCGAAGGGATATTCCCATGTCATCGGCGATGCACTGGAGCGTTTCCTCGCTTGAGCATACTGCGGAAAGAACGTCGCGTTCGCGTGGGGTAAGGCTGTATTGTTCCGAGAATGCCGCAAGGTGCTTTTCGGGAGTGCTTTTATCGGCGGGAGCTTTGGCTTCCGGTTCTTCTTGGAGCTTGGCGGTTTGCATTTGCGCGGCGGTGAGCTCCGCTAGCTTTATGGCTTCGATCTCGGCCTTATGCCGCGCGGTGCGACGCACGTTTTCGAGCGCGTGGGCAACAAGGAGGGTAACCATGGCTAGTGCAATGGTTATCGACGAGATAAGCATGATATCGCCCGACGAGATCAAGGCCATGGAAGGCATGGCTACAAGTGCGGCACAGGCGTTGTTGGCGGCGCGTCCCATGCCCGCCCAAAGCGACGGGTTTGCACAGCGCATTGCAATGCGCAAAAACGACGAGGTGAAAAAGACCACGAAAAAGCCCGATGAAAGGTAAAAAACCACCAAACCCAGAAGAACTTCGGAGCTGGTTTGGATGGCAAGGGCGGAAACCAGGGAAAACATGGCTACACACAGTATGGTAACAGTGGAATAGCGGTGCTTGGTGAGGTCGAAGATGAAGCCAGCCGCAATGCCGCTGACGGCAAGAAGCAGGCGAGGCCAGGTTGAAAGGTCGAACATGCCTTGCGCGTTTGCCAGGGTAACCACGTTGTCGAGCGTGCTGAAAACGCAGGCAATTAGGGATACGCAGGCGAGCAGCAGGATTGCTTCCTTGAGGGCATCGCGTTCGTTGGCGGTTCGCTGGTCTTTTTCGGGAAGCGCGCTTCTGACAGGGACTACGTGCAGCATGTTGCGGCGCGCTGCAAGAGCGAAGCCAAGCGCGATGATCGAAGCTCCGATAATTGCGGCTTCGATAACGCTGTTTGGCGCCAAAGAATGAAGCAGGAACTGAGCGAGCAATCCTGCGGCATACGAGGTGCCCACCAGACGGGAAAGGGAGTTGCTGGCATAGTGGGTTTGCGCAACGGAAAAGTAGGTGGCGTTTCCCAACATACCCAAAATCAAGAACAACAAGCATCCCAGCGACAGCAAGGCGTTGGCGTTTTGGGTTAGCTGAGTTGTGACAAGGAGCAAGGCGGAAACGGTTCCCAGCACGCCGGCAAGAATGCTTCGATGCCTTGCGGCTGCCGTTCGATTCACCAATGAATAGCCCACAAGCCCTATGGCGCTTGTGGCAAGGATGGATGCCTGTGCGCCGACAACCGAATCGGGGCTGGCGAGCTCGCCATAAGCGATGTCGAAGTGATATTCGCTGCCCAAAAACACGAAAATGAACAATGCCATAACGGCAAACGTGAAAAGATGTGCTTTGGGCTTTGGCTCCATGGCGCTTTTCCGAGGGGGGGCGCAAAGCGGGCTTCGTCGCTTGCCCTCGATGTGTTCCTTTCTATGTTTTCCCAGCTAATTTATTATTGCGCAACAAGGGTAGCCTTATGGCTTGGTTTCTTCTTGCGGAAACAAAAACTACCCCTATGGGCAGTGCGAACAAGGAGTTTAATGCGAAGAGCTGGGGCTTTGAGGGCGCTGGCTGCCAGCGGTATCGGCCGAAGCGCCAGGGCGTGCCCGGGGCTCCATCGCGCTTGCGGGGCTAACTAGTGGTTGGTTTGACTAAGTGCTCAAGAGCGGTAATGACGCCAGCTGCGCAGCATGCTGCCCCCGTTGCCGTTGCCGCGTGCTCCCTATGAGCCACGACGTCAGCGCCGAATTATCCGATTCCCAGTACCTGCATAACCAAGCAAATGGCGGAAAGAATGCCCACCACCACGATAGTGAAGCATAGGATTATGCGGGTGAATTTACCCACCGTGTATTTGCCCATAACGTGTTTGTCGGTGCAGATGATGGCCATGAACACCAGCAATACAGGCAAAATGACGCCGTTTACAAACTGTGCGGTGAGCATGATTCCCATCAAGTCGATGTTGGGAATAAGAATAACCACTGCAGAAACGACGATGACAAACGTAAAGATGCCCTTGAAGAGGGGCGCTTCTTTCCAGGTGAACGAAACGCCTGCTTCCCAGCCGAATGCTTCGCAGATAACGAAAGCGGTGGTAAGGGGCAGAACGCATGCGGCCAGCAAACTGGCGGCTACCAGGCCGATGGCGAACAGCGCTTTAGCGTATTGGCCCGCGAAAGGTTCGAGCGCAGCTGCAGCCGCTTCGGCGCTTTCTACTTCGATGCCCTGCGGGAACAGCACGGTGCCAGTGGTTACGATGATGAACCATGCCACGATACAGCCCACCACGGCACCAGTTACTGCATCGATGCGCTGATAGGGAAGATCGCGTACGCGCACGCCCTTTTCGACCACGTTGCTCTGGGCGAAGAACATCATCCAAGGGGCGATAGTGGTGCCGACCATTGCGACGGTAAGCGAAAGGAAGCCCAAATCCGAACTTGCTGCTGGCACCAGGGTGTGCTGGAAGGTTTCGTTCCAATCGGGTTGCGCCAAGAAGGCCGCGACGATGTAGGTGGCGAATACGCATGAAAGCACCAGGAAGATGTTCTGCACGCGTTTATAGCTGCCCCCCACGATAAGCCCCCAAACGGCTGCCGCGGCAACGGGGACTGATATCCATCGCGGCACCCCGAATATTTCCATGCCAGAAGCTACGCCTGCGAATTCTGAAAAGGTGGTGGCAACGTTGCCGATAAGCAGTGCCAACATGGCAAGTGCCGTAAGGCGGATGCCAAAGCTCTCGCGGATCAACGCCGAAAAGCCCTTACCGGTAACAACGCCCATGCGTGTTGCGGTGGTTTGCACCACGATAAGCAGAACGCACATAATAGGAATGATCCACAGCGTCATGTAGCCGAATTTGGCACCTACGGTGGAATAGGTTGAAATGCCGCCGGCGTCGTTGCCTGCCATGGCGGTTACGATACCAGGGCCCATGGCGGCCAGCACCAGAAACGCTTTCGAGTGCTGCTTCTTGCCGTCGTTTTCGCTGCCCTGATCAGGAACTTGCGGGGAAGCCTTGGCTGCCAGGGCGGTGTCCTGCGCTGTACTTTCCTTAAGTGTCATGTAAAAGCCTCGATCCTAGTTGTGTCCGAACATGCGAAGGACGAAGAAGGTATAGGGAATCATCAGTACGATAAACACGGCAAGCGTGATGGCGAACTGCCCCCATGCCCAGCGTGTGCGGCCTTCCTCCACGTTGTCTTCGATGACCTCCATTGCGTCGTCGACGGTGACGATGCCCAGCATCTGTCCGTTCTCATCGACGACAGGCATGGCCATCAGGTCGTACTTGGAGATATCGGCTGCAACTTCATCTTCTGGCTCTTCGGGCAACGAAGTGATGAGCTCATCGAACATGATGTCGGAAAGCGGGGTGTTGTCTTTTGCGAGCACTAGGGTTCGGAGCGAAAGCACGCCTACGAGCTTGTCGTACTCATCGAGTACGTACACGTAGTTCACCGTGGGGTGGTCTTCGTCCAAGCCGCGAAGAACCTCGGTGGTTTCTTGCACGGTGTCGGAGGTGTTCATTGCCACGAACTGCGTGGTCATCAGGCCGCCAGCGGTGTCTTCCTTGTATCCCAGCAGCTTGCGAATTTCTGCGGCGTTATCGACGCCCATCAGGCGAAGCAGCGTTTCGGCTTTCTCATAGGGCAAGTCGCCTACGATGTCGGCGGCGTCGTCAGGGTCCATATCGCGCAGCAGACGGGATGCGCGCTTTTCGTCCAGGCCCTCGATGATGTCGGCCTGAAATTCGTCTTCCATTTCTGAAATGGCGTCGCCGGCCTGTGCGTCATCTAGGTGCTGGAACACGTTGGCGCGCTGCTTCGGATCGAGCTGCTCTAGGATGTCTGCCACGTCGGCAGGGTGCAACTCTTCCAAGCGCGTGTGGCTGACGGAGAGCTGAACCTTGGAAAGGTCGCGGTCGAGCAGTTCCATGTAGTTCCACGCGATGATGCGTTCGTCGATGCTCTTGCCGAACGCCTTGGCGATGCCGCAGGCGGCTTTTTCCACCCACGGAGCCAAGCCGCGCAGAATGCCGCGAACGCCCACTTCTGCACCAAGAAGGCGCAGCTGCGTTCCGGAAACGGAGAGCTTCAAGTCGTTTACGCGCACAACCTTCATGCCCTGCGTGTCTACGATCTGCCTATCGAGCAGGTCGCGCGCAAGGAGCACTTCGGCAGGCTGAAGGTAGCTGAAGCGGATGGCGGTGCGGTCGACTTTCAGGCGAATGCCCTCGTCTTCGTCGAAGCTGTCCACGTATTTACGCCAAGAGATCATGAAAGGCGTTTTACCAGGTCCCAGGAATGCCAGGCTGGTGATGCGAGGGAACACTTCGCCGGTTTGGATGGCCAGGTCGGATACGGAACCGATTTTTTCACCATTTGCATCAACGACGGGTTCGCCGAGCATTTGAGATAGATAGAGCATGCAATTCTCCCTTGGGATTGCCGCCGCGTGTCAGCGTTGTTGTGCGGGCAGTTGATCTGCGCAGCGCACAGCAATACCGACAGGCGCAATCCGTTCATGTCGCAGTCGTCCTTCGACCACTACATGACGGGTGTGAAATGCAGAGGCCGAAGGCTAATTACTGTGAGGTTTCGATTTTCGAACCTTCAAGTAATGTCCTTTCCTAAATGTGTAAATGGCAGCGCAAGGCAAGAGCGCCCTAAACGCAGCAAACTTGATTTTACGCGAATGCGGTGCGCAGGGGATGCGATAGAGGTGAAAAGAAAGTAAAAAACGGGTTTTATCTGCAAAGGGTAGTTAACAATTACGCAGAACGTGTTTTTGCGGGGATTTAGGGCTCCTGCTCGCGCCGACGGTTTGTTCTGCGGGCCGTTAAGGGCATCGGTTCGTGCCAGCAGATGTCTGCAGGGTGCCAGCGGATGACGCGCAGCGAGATGGCGGATGACGCGCAGCGAGATGGCGGATGACGCGCAGCGAGATGGCGGATGCTGTGCCGTGCGATGACGGATGGATTGCGATGGGCTGGCGGGTATCGCGCGGTGAACTGGCGGGCAGATGGCTTGCAGGGAGCCGACGGATGCTGCGCAGGGGCCAGAGGATGGCGCGCAGCGAGATGGCGGATGCTGTGCAGGGGGGTCGCCAGGTGCTGCGCAGAACGACGGCAGATGGCTTGCGGGGGGGGTCGCCAGATGTTGCGCCGTGTGTTGCAGATGGTTTGTGGCGAGTTGGCAGGTGGCGCGCAGAGGGTCGAAGAATGCTGCGCCGGAAGCAAGCGGATAGTGCGTGGAGGGCCGGCGAGTTGCCAGCAGAAGGCGCTCAGGGACTATATTTGGCACGCAAGAGTTATAGCCCATTTCGGCAAAAGGGCTATTCATCAGGTGAAACGGGTTTGCTTTCCATAATTCCTTCATATTTAAAGAAAAGTGTTGACGAAGACAGGGCAAACGAGGATACTAATTTTCGTTGCGAAACGCGCCGTTACCTCAGCTGGATAGAGGGACTGACTACGAATCAGTACGTCGGGGGTTCGAATCCCTCACGGCGCACCATCGAAACTGCGGGTCACCGAGGCTTTTACCTCGGTGGCTTTTTTGTTTTCACGGGCTCATTTCGTCCCGTGGGTGCTATTTGGGTGCTAAGCGCCGCCCATCGAACCCTTCGTTCTCTGAGCATTGCAGCCGCTTTAGGACTCTAACTGGCAAGAATCGCGTTGTACGCATTCTCTTTTTGCTGAATGCATTCAGATTGCCGCTTTCCTGGCAAAACCCGTTCGAAATGTATGCGTTTCGGCTTAACGATGGCAAGATTTTTGCTCCATGCATGCATTTTCAGATGCAATTAGGGAATTCGGAATACATAGCGTAAGAATCTTGCCGGCAAAGGCTCTATTTCACGTCGGGAGCCTCGAAATCATGCATGCTGTACGATTCTTGCCATGGGGGATTAGTTCCTGAAGTCCGTGCACGGTATGTGCCGTTGCGATCTCTCTTGAGTATCGGGTGAAACATGAGTATCAGGTGAGCATGAGCATTAGACGAAACGTGGCCATCAGGTGAACATGGTCGTCGAGTGAAACACGAGCATCGTGCTGGTATGGGTGCCAGTCGAAACGCGAGCACCAGGCGAAATGGGACACTGGGCTAAACGGACGCCAGGCGGAATATGAGCACCAGGCGAGCATAGGGGTCAGGCGAGCATGGACGCCGGGTGGGAATGAGTGCCAGTTGAAACGCGAGCACCGGTCGAAACGTTGGCTGGCGTCGGGCTCATCTTTGGATAAGCTCCCTTTTTTCGGATGGCTTGTTGGGCTCTATAAGTCCAGGTTGTTGCGGGGTTGCCCAAACCGCCTCTTTGGAATTATAGCCGTAGATAAGGAAGTGAACCGTTTCGTCCCTCTTTGTTCGGGAGGCGGAAAGCGGTTTGAAGGCTGGCATTGAGTGCATTCGGCGTTGCTCAGACTCCATTGCTATTTTGTGATTGCTCTCGCATCTATTTAAGGTTCGGCCGATAAGGTTTCCCCATGGTGCTTTTTGTCGGACATTCAAGTGCAATCAGGTTGCTTCGCTCGCTCGAGGATTTCGAAGACATTCGGTCTGCGCGGGCTATGCCGTCTCTCAAGGATGTTCCGACGTTGCCGAAATCGTTCAGAGAAAGTTCATCTCTAGCAACGCTCCCTCGTCCGCTGGAGGTCGTTGTCTTATCGGGAAAAACAAGAAGTCAATCCAAGCGGTTTCACAACAATATTTGGAAACTTCCCGATAGGGCACCTTGCTTTCTCTCCTTTGAAAGCGGGGTATATTTAAGCAATCCTGAATTCTGCTTTGTGCAGCTTGCGCGGTCATGTAGCGTGATCGACCTAATCAAATTAGGATTTGAGCTATGCGGAACTTACCGAATGGACCCTGCAAGTCCCATTGGATTTCGGCCTGCTCAGCCCCTTTCGAGCACAGAGGCGATCAATCGCTTTATAGACAAAATGGATGGCAAAGTGCCTCGGAAAGCAAAAACAGCTATTCGTTATGTCTGCGACGGTTCGGCATCGCCGATGGAAACATGTTTGGCGCTATTGCTGGGCCTGCCCGCCCGCTATGGCGGTTACGGATTAGGCATGCCGGAGATGAATGCTAAGGTTCTGATCCCCGCAAGGCTAGGCAAGCGAACCACATATCGCGAATACCACTGCGATCTATATTGGCCCGAACAGAACGTTGCCATCGAATACAATAGCCGCGAATTCCATGTAAATGAACTTGCGGTGGAGCGGGATGCGTCACGCATCAACAATCTCAAAGCTGCGGGGATTGAGGCTCTTGCCGTTACTCGCGCGCATGTCGCCGACAACGTGAAGTTCGATGCCATTGCCCATTCTGCGGCAAGCCTCATGGGAAAGCGTATCAGGATCGCCTATGTCGACATCGATGAGCGTCGAATGAGCTTGCGCAAGCAGCTTTTCTCCAAGGATCCTTGGTGCTGAGCTGTCTTGCTAATTGTTTCATGCTGCGAGGATTGGTGCCCTTGCGGGAATCGTCTTGGTGACAGGTTGATTTGAGCGTTGCTTCGGGCTGCCAGAACAATGGTCTTGTGGGTGTCGCCTTGGTGTTGGGCGATTTGGCTGTTGTTCCAGGATCTTTCTTTGGGTTGGCGTTCCGTCTGCCTATTGATTCGTTGTGTCTATCTTCGAGGTTGCTTTGGCTGCTGTGGCAAGATTCGCGCGCTATGTATCCTCTTTTCACCGATTGCACGAAAAAAGGAGCCTCACTGGCAGCGTTTTCGCGAAATGCATGCTTTTCGCGCTGAAGCTGGCAGGATCTTCGTCCCATGTATCCGTTTCGGGGTACAATCGGGCGATTTCGGATACATAGCGCGCGAATCTTGCCAGGGAGGCCCCTTTTTTGCGTCGAGGTCCCTGGAATCATGCATGGGGCGAAGATCTTGCCAACGCTCGGCGTTGCGCGGTCCTCTCCGCTCCGGCGGGCAGCCGATCGCGAAGATTCCCGACATGGTCGCGGAAGACTGCTGGTCTGAGTGACTTAACCTGGCCATAGCGCTCTTGCTGCATAGTAAAACCAGGAGGGCGCCTTGGGCGCTCTCCTGGTGAATGATGCGGTGTTGGGGATTAGCCTACGGCCACCATTACGTTGGTCGACTTGATGATGGCTGCCGCCTTCCCACCTTCCTTGAGACCCAGCTGCTCGATGGCTTCATTAGTGATGGAGCCAGAAATGCGTACGCCGCTTTCGTCTTCGATGGTCACGTGGCTGTTAACGGCGCCATCCTTTACGGCAACAACAGTGCCCTCGATCTGATTGCGAGCGGAAATGTTTGGGATCTTTTCGTTGCGAACATGACATTGATGGCCTTGATTACCGCATAGCACTCTTTGCCTTCGGCAAGCTCCAGCTGCATTACCGATTCCATGGTGATATCTGCTTTGATGGGGTTGTGGTGCCACGGCAGATAACCACAACGGCGTTGATGGTGCCTTCTTTGACCTCTCTGACGGTGTCGTTGATTTGGTTGCGAACGGAGATCTTCGTGTTGTCCTCCCCCGTATTTAAGTGATTGAACTGGGAAAAAGTGGAGCAAGTATCTTTATTCTCAAGAGAAAAGGAAAACCTACTATTCCTAATGCTCCATAATTGCGCCAATGAAAAATGGACGCCCTAGGGCGTCCATTTTGTGTGCTATGCAAAATGTGCGGCAATGCCGCGATGAAAAGCTACTCGATCTTGCCGTAGCGCTCTTCGGTGATTTGGTCGAGCGTCTTGCCCTGGGTTTTGGGACACCAGATAACGCCCACAACCAGGGAAATAAGAAGAACGACGCACATAATGACAGCTGCAGGGAAGAAGCCGGCAGGGTTCGTGGAAATGTCGCCCATGATGGCGCCAACGCCCACGAGCGACCAAATGCCCAAAGCGCCACGAACCAAGAAGAACATGATGCCCTGAGCGCCGCCGCGATACTGTGTGGGGAACAGCTCGGTACCCCACAGAGCGTAGAAGCACTGAGCGGAGAAACCGGCGGAAATGCCCCACAAGATTACGTATACCCAAAGAACCCAGCCCATGGATTCGGTGTCGCCACTCTGGATAGCAAGGCCGAATACGGCAATAGCAACCCAAGACAGCAGCGCCAACAGCGCAGAGGCACCGAACAGCACGCGGTGGGAGACAATGTCGCCGAAGCGGCTGAAGATTGCCAGCGAGCAGACGGCAACCAGTACCCACTGAACTACGCCCAAGAGGCTCTGGCCGGTTGCATCGATGTTGCCTGCGGCAGCATAGAGGTATGGCATAAACTGGCCGTTCGTGCCTGCAGCCAGGTTCCAGGTCAGGTACACGGCAACCAGGAAGATGATGGTCTTCACGTTCACGGGGTTCTTCAAAGCGGTTGCCATCATTTTGCCGAAAGACTGCTTCTCGGTGGCAGCAGCGTTCTTTTCGGCCCAGTCGGCGGATTCCTGCAGCTGACGCTGAAGGTTCCAGGCGATAAGGGCAACGATGAACAGAACCAGGAACAGCAGGCGGGTTGCCAGCATGCCGTCAAACGGGCCGTAGGTGCCTGCGGGGAGCAGGGTGGTGCCATCAGACTCGAAGCCAGGGATGATGAAGCTCATGACCAGCGAAAGGATGAAGATGATGGCGGGACCGCAGCTCCATGCGAACTGGCTAATGCCGATGTTGGAAGCGCGCTTCGTGGAGGTAGACGTTTCGGAGATATAGCTCCAGGAGGCGGGAACGCCAGCGCCTACGGAAAGGCCGGACAGCACAACGCCCACTACGACCATGGGAAGGTTCACGGCAACCATTGCGATGAATACGCCGGCAGCGTAAACCAGCAGATTGTACTTATAAATAGTGGTGCGGCCGAACTTGTCGGTCAGGAAGCCGCCGATCAGCGCGCCAACAGCTGCGCCGAAAGCGTTTGCGCCGATGGCGCCTAGGATTGCGGTCCAGGCGGAGCCGAAGTTGAATGCAGCTGCCCAAGCGGTAAGGGCAAGGCTGCTGGCTACGATGCAGCCAGAGTCAAGGAAGTTGGTCAGGGAAACCGCCATGGTTCCCTTGCGTTCTTGGGAAAGCGCCAATGCTTTACCTTTCTAGTCGAGGTGGAATGCGCAGGGCAGGTCTACGGAAACGGGCGAATTGTCTGCATTCGTTTCCATGACGCTTGCCATGAAATCCCACCATTTCTTGCAGATATCGGTCTTGGCAGACTCGGCATAGCGTTCAGGGTCGTCAAGCTCGATATATCCGAAGAGGATGTTAGTTTCCTCGTCGATGAAAATGGAGTAGTTGTGCCCACCGTATTCGTGGAGCATGTCGGCCATTTCGGGCCACAATTCGTTGTGGCGCTTCTCGTACTCCTCGGCAAAGCCCGGGTAGAGCTTCATCTTGAAGCCTGAGATGGTACGCCCATCAGCAGTTTTACGGATAGTCATCGAAGTGCCGCCTTAGTCCAGGAACTCATCGTTGACGGTGAGGCCGAAATCGATGCCGATCTGGCGCAGGCCTTCGTCGGAAATAGTGTTCAGGAATTCGTCGGATCCGCCATTCATCTGGCGAGCGCGACGATATACATCAGCAGCCTTTTCGATGGTGTGCATCAGGCCGAAGGTGGTGTCGAAATCGGGGCCGGAAACGAACAGGCCGTGCTGTGCCCAAACAGCTGCCTCGTACTTCTTCATGAGTTCGGAGGTTGCCTTTGCGATCTCAGCGCCACCGGGAACCATCCAAGGCACAACGCCAACGCCAGAGGGGAATACCACGATACATTCAGTCATGGCCTTCCACAGGGCGCGGGTGAAGTAGCGTGCGTCAAGCGGGCATACGAACGTCATAGCAATGACGTTGATGGGATGAGCATGGTAAATCACGCGGCATTCGTTGTTGGTGGCCTCCATGCGCACGGCATGGTTCATGAAATGCGTGGGGAATTCAGAAGTGGGCTTGCCACCGTCGGTCAGGCCCCATACGATGCGCCAGGAATCGCCGGCGTCATTGATTTCGACGATGCCGATATTGTGGGAAGGGTCACTCATGACGTTGCGCATATAGCGGCCAGAGCCGGTGGTAAGGAAGAACGCGCCGCGCAGGCTATCTGCCTGTACGCCCATGTTCACCCACTCGCCGGGGTTTGCGTTGAAGAAGGGGCGAGCCTGCTCTACCTCCTCTTCCTTCATGCGGTAGGTAAGGTTGCCGCCATTGCGCTCGTGCCAACCCTGCTTCCAACCGTCGTCGCACAGACGGCGGAAGCCGCGCACGAAGCCCAGCTGCTCGACGGCAACGCCAGAAACTGCGCCGCGAGCTGCGGAAACGCCGCTTTTAAGCGTGTCCATAGCACTGTCGATAATGTCCATCATTGTCCTTTCGTTCTGAAGTACCGAATGATCGGTTCCGGAAAAGCCGCTCGGGTAAGTGGCTTTTCCGGAACGCATTCGACTTGCGTTTACGGAGTTGAATCTCGGCATCGGATCCTTCCGGCGAGGGCCTTCCGGTGCCCGGTGCGTTTCGACAAGGGTTTCTCGGTGCCAGAGGCTTCGACGATGGTTCCCTCGGCGCCGGATCCTTCCGGCAAGGGCTTCCACCTTGCCTTCTAGGCGCAGAAAGCGCCCCTCGAGAAGAGGGGCGCTGAAAAATGCACAGGCTTACTGGCGCTTGGAGAGCACCTCGTCTTCGTAGGCCTTAACCTCGTCCCATAGCTGGTCTTCGGCAACTACGCCCTGACGTGCGCAGTACTCGTCCCAAACCGCGGTCCAAGGCATGGTCTTGAACTGCTCGGTAACGATCATCTTCTCGGAGAACTGGTAGGTATCCTGCAGCTCCTTCAGGCGATCCCAAGGCTGCAGCAGTTCGAACAGCAGACACTTTTCCATGGCGCGCATGCCGGTAGCCCAAGCGCCGATGCGGTTGACGGAAGCATCGAAGAAGTCCATGCCGATAAGGACCTTGTCCATGCCCTCGGGGCAGCGAACAACCTCAGCAGCGATGTCCTTGATGGAATCCTCGAACAGAACAACGTGGTCGGAGTCCCAATGCATAGAGCGGGTAACGTGAAGCGGCACGTAGGGGAAGAACTGCAGCAGGCTGGGCAGCTTGTCGGAAATGCTTTCCATGGGGTTGAAGTGACCCGCATCAATAAGCACTACATGGTTGCCGCCTTTCTTGGCGGCGTAGGATACGTAGAACTCCTGGTTGCCGGTGGTGAAGCCTTCAACACCGATGCCGAATACCTTCTGTTCAACCGCATCGATAACATGTGGGGTTTCGAAGGAATAGATTTCGTCGAGGGAATCCTTCAGGCGTGCACGCAGGCCATAAGCGTCAGCGGCATAGTCCTTCAAGCCGTCAGGGATCCAGAAGTTGTTCAGGACCATGTCGTCCATTTCCTCGCCGATGCGCTCTGCGATCTGGCGGCAGGCGATGCAGTGACGGATCCAGAAATCGCGCACTTCTTTTTCGGGGCTGGAAACGGTAAGGCCTTCCTTTACCAGCGGGTGGCTGAACAAGGTGGGGTTGAAGTCGATGCCGAAGCCGTTCTTCTTTGCCCAGGTTACCCAGGGCTCGAAGTGCTTGTACTCGAGCTTGTCGCGATCAACCCAGGGGTTTTCCTCGGTGAAGATGGCGTAGCTCGCGTGCAGGTTGATGCGCTTCTTGCCGGGGATCAGGCTTGCTGCCTTCTCGAAGTCGGCCATGAGCTGTTCGGGGGTGGCGGCGCGGCCAGGGTAGTTGCCTGTGGTCATGATGCCACCGGAAGCTGCGTTATCGTCGCCCTGATCGAAGCCGACAACATCGTCGCCCTGCCAGCAGTGCATGGAGATGGCCTTGTTTGCCAGGGTTTCGATCGCTGCCTCGGTGTCGATACCCTGCTTGGCATACGCTTCGCGCGCCAATTCGTACATAGTGGTCATGAATGCTCCTTATCTGTACCTAAAAGGTTGGTTGCTGTTATTCGAATCGCTTCACGTCGAATGACGTTGCGATAGCGTCGCGGACGCTTTGGAGGTCGGGGAATGCGCCATCGGCGATCATCTGCACGGCAAGGTTGCCCAAGCTTGTTCCCTCAACTGGACCGGCGAACACGGGAATGCCGCATGCGCGGGTGGTGAGTTCGTTCAGATATGCATCTTGGCAACCGCCTCCAACGATGTTGATGGAAGTGTAGGTGCGTCCGGTAAGCGATGCCATTTCTGCAATGGATTCCGCATAGCAGGAGGAAAGGCTTACATATACGCAGCGCATAAGCTGACCGACGGTTTGGGGCACGTCCTGCCCGGTTTCAAAGCAGGCGCGGCGAATCTCGTCGATCATGGAATCAGGCGCCAGGAAGCGGTCGTCGTTCACGTTCACGTGGGCTTCGAAGCTGTCTGCCTCTTTTGCGTGGGCAATGAGGTCGGGGAAGCCCCACTCGATTGCCTCATGCGTGAAGGGGGGCAGCTCGTCTTCGTCGGTTTGCTGATGGGTGTCTTTTCCCTCTACGTAGGAAACGCCGTTCAGCTCGCGGCGAATAGACTGGATCATCCACAGGCCCATGATGTTCTTCAAGAAGCGGAAGCGCAGCTCAAAGCCGCCTTCATTGGTGAAGTTCTGGAAACGGGAGGCATCTGAGGTGATGGGGCCTTCGTTTTCAACGCCCAGCAAGCTCCAGGTGCCCGAAGAAAGGAACACCGCATCGGCATCGCGCGCGGGAACAGCCAGGTAAGCGCTGCCCGTGTCATGCGTGGCAGGCGCGATGATATGCGTGGGGTAGCCGATTGCTCCTTCGATTTCAGCGGTGACGGCACCCAAATCGGTGCCAGGCATAACCACATCGCAGAACATGCTGCGCGGAATGTCGAATGCCTCCAGGATGGTTTCATCCCACTGCTGGGTGCGTGCGTTCATCAGGCATGTGGTGGAAGCGTTGGTGTATTCGTTGGCCTTGGTGCCGGTTAGCAGGAAGGCCAGGTAGTCGGGGATCATCAAAAACGTTTCAGCGTTTTCAATCTGTTCGGGGTGCTCACGCTGGAGCGCCAGCAGCTGATAGATGGTATTGAACGGCTGGCGCTGAATACCCGTGCGGCGATACACCTCATCAGGCGAAACGATAGCATCTGCCACGGCGTACATGCCGCTGGTGCGCTCATCGCGGTAGGCTACCGCATCACCGAGCATGTTGTCTTCGGCATCGAGCAGCACGAAGTCGACCGCCCAGGTGTCGATACCCACGGTTTTGGGCGCATAGCCTGCTTCTTTGCATTTTGCCAAGCCCGCAACGGTTTCGCGGAACAGCATATCCACGTCCCAGCAGTCGTGACCGCCGGAGCGTTTCTGGATGTTGTCGAAGCGATGGATCTCGGTAAGCTCGATGGTTCCCCGCGGAGTAACCTCGCCGATTACCACGCGGCCGGAAGAGGCGCCGATATCGACGGCGGCATAGCAGTTGGTTTTGATTTCCATTAGTTATCCCCCTCTGCTTCAACGCCGATTTGCACGATCTGCATTACGTTGGTGGGGCGCGGCGAAGGCGCAGTTGGGTCGAAGCTTACAGCGTCGCCCGTTTGGCTGATGCGGGGAGAAGTGGTGCGGTCTCCCAAAGTGAACACGCAGATATCACCTTTGTTCACGAAGTTCTTTTTCACAACGACGCTGCGAGCTTGCTCAAGAACGTACGAGGCGTCACCAACAACTTTGCCTAAAAGCGGCGTAACGCCCCAGTTCAGCTGCAAGGAACGACGGTATTCTTCCGAAGTGGTTACCGCATAGATGGGCATCTTCGGACGGTAATTGGAAACGATGCGGGCCGTGCGGCCGGTCATCGTAGGGGTAACGATGCAGCAAGCGCCCACGTTTTCTGCGGCGGTTACGGCAGCCAAGCCCACAACAGCGGAAATGCTCTTCTGCTCTGCGTTGCGGTTGGGGATGGAGCCTTCGTCGTAGATATGCGATTCGCTTGCCTCGGCAATGCGTGCCATGGTTTGTACTGCGGGAACTGGATACATACCGATGGCAGTTTCGCCGGAAAGGGTAACGGCATCGGTTCCGTCGTAGATGGCGTTTGCCACGTCGGCAACCTCTGCGCGCGTTGGGCGGGGGTTGCGGATCATGGAATCGAGCATCTGCGTGGCGGTGATAACCGGACGGTAGGCGCGGTTGCAGGCTTTGATGATCTTCTTCTGCAAGTGCGGAACCTGGTTAGAGGGAACCTCTACGCCCAAGTCGCCGCGGGCAACCATCACGGCATCGGAGACTTCGATGATTTCTTCGATGTGATCTACTGCATGCGCGTTTTCGATTTTCGCTACGATTCGAATGCTTTCGCCGCCGTTTTCTGCGAGGAAAGCGCGAATGGCACGCACGTCTTCGCCACAGCTTACGAATGATGCTGCTACGAAATCGACGCCCTGCTGAATGCCGAACAGGAGGTCTTCCTTATCCTGTTTGGTCATAACGGGCAGCGGAACGTTGGTGCCAGGCAGGTTCAGCTGCTTGCATTCGCCGAGCATGCCGGAGTTCTGAACGGTACATTGGATATCGGACCCCAGGATGCGATCGACGGCGAGTTCGATTAGGCCGTCGTCGATAAGGATGATGGTGCCGGGCTCAACATACTTATAGAGCCCTTTGAACGTTTGATGCACGCGGCGGGAAGTGCCGGCGATGTCATCTTCGGTGAGGAAGAAGTTGTCGCCCGCGCGGAGCAGCACGGGCTCGTTGCCCTCAAGCTTGCCGGTGCGGATAGAGGGCCCTTTCGTATCGAGCATGAGGGCGCAGGGTGCGTCCAGTTCGCGACGAACCTTTTTCAGGCGGTCCATGCGCGCTTTATGCTCGGCGCGGGAGCCATGTGAGAAGTTGCAGCGGGCAACGTCCATGCCTGCTAGCACAAGATTTTTCAATGCTGACTCAGAGTCCACGGCGGGACCCAGGGTGCAGATGATCTTGGTTCGCTTCATCATAGGGATGATGCGCCTTTCGACCGTGCGGTAAACGCCCGTTCATGGGGTTAGTTCGACCGCTAAACGACAATACGTTCAGAATTGTAAACGAAAATTAAGAAGTATGCTTGTGTTCATCGTTTTTTCTAAAGCTGCATACATTGCAGTGGGTGTTGGCTGCGCTCGTCTGGGTGCCGATTGCGCCGGCTCGTGTTACGCGGAGTGTTACGCGCACTGTTTCGATGCTGCCGTAGGTGCCAGTCGTGGTAGTCTGATGGGGAGAATCGAAAGGCGGCCATTATGACCTGCAGCAACCCAAATGCCACCGAATCGGCAAACGTAACCGAGAAGTTGAAAGCCCACGCGCGAGAGCTCGAGCCTTACGTTATCGAGCGTCGGCGCCACTTTCATGCGTATCCCGAATTGAGCGCTCGTGAGGTCTCCACTTCGCGCACGATTGCTGAAGAGCTCGATAAGCTTGGTATCGAATATGTGCGAGCGGGGGGAACGGGGCTCATTGCCACCATCAAAGGTACCGCGCCCGATGCGTATGACGAAGAGGGCAAGCCGCGCCGTCGCATTGCGCTTCGAACCGATATGGATGCGTTGCCCGTTTTGGAGCAGACGAAGCTACCCTTCGCGTCGCGGAACGAAGGGGTTATGCATGCCTGTGGCCACGACTGTCACATGGCAATGATGCTCGGCGCTGTTCACCTGCTTCTGGGCATTCGAGACCAACTGCATGGCGAGGTGCGTGTCTTGTTCCAGCCGGCGGAAGAGATATCGGTCGGTTCGCGCAAGATGATTGCTGAAGGTGCGCTCGATGGGGTGGATACCATTTATGCTGCTCATATTTGGAGCGAAGTGGAAGCGGGTACCATTTCCGCCGAAGCGGGGCCGCGCATGGCGAATTGCGACTGGTTCCGCATTGATGTCGCGGGCGCTAGCGCGCATGGCGCCATGCCCCACAAGGGCGTCGATGCCATCGTTGTGGGCGCTGCGGTTATCGATGCGCTGCAGGTTATCGTTAGCCGCGACGTTTCCCCGTTCGATCCCGCGGTTATCACGATTGGCGAATTCCATGGCGGTGTTGCGCGAAACATCATGGCGGGCACAGCGTACCTGACGGGTACGGTTCGCTCGTTCACGCCCGAAGTGCGCGATTACATCAAGGAGCGCATGGCCCACGTGGTTGAAGAAGTGGCGCTTTCGTATGGCGCAACCGCGAAATTCGAGTGGACGTACGGCAATTCGTGCCTGGTGAACGACGAGGCTTGCGCCGCACGTGCGCAAAACGCCATTGCAAAGGTTCTTGGCGAAGAGGCGCTTTGCCATTACGAGGGTACGCTTTCGGGTGAAGACTTCACCGAGTACCTGGCAAAGGTTCCCGGCGTGCTCGTGTTTATTGGTGCCCGTAATCCGGAAGTGGGCGCAACGTATCCGCAGCACAGTTGTTTCTACAATGTCGACGAAAGCGTTCTGGTGGGTGGCTCGCTTGCTGCAGCGCAGTATGCCTTCGATTTCCTCTCTGAAGAATAGAAGGGCTGCAGTTTTCGGCCTTGCTGCCTTGCCCGCCTGTTTCACTGATTTGCGCCGTCGCTCCCTTGCCCGGGGCGGCGGCGTTTTTTTATGCGGTGAGGCGCCTGGCCTGCAGTTTGGCCATTTTCCCGTCCGTATGGCACTACCGCCTCCCGTGCCCGCCCGATACGATTTTTCCATCTGACGAACACATGAACGAGGGGAACGGTCATGAATGCCAGGGACAACATGCACAGAACGGAAAGCTGCACCGAAGGCGGCTTCGCCAAGACGTCCGCGCGTTTCGGCGTGGTAACCGCGCAGGGCGGCTGGCGCAAGGTGACGTGGGGCGTCGTCGCCGGGGTGGCCGCCGTGGCCGTCCACGGCCGCACCCGGAACCAGATGTACGCTGGAACGGCCAACTGGGACTATATCCGGGCGGTGAAAGAGGCGGTGCATATCCCCGTCATGGCAAACGGCGACGTG
>OLVO01000343.1_pt1 | contig 54955 bp, 44 predicted proteins | sample 1672571 | NCBI WGS metagenome assembly OLVO01 (sample SAMEA3136700, study PRJEB25190) | human gut metagenome | biome: human gut; feature: human-associated habitat; material: faeces | place: Austria | collected 2013
GACCAGCGCCCCAGCGACCGCGCCCCGCCTCGACCAGAGCCAGCTGACCCCCGCCGAGCGCGCCGCGATTGAGGACTTTCTGACCAAGCTGGACATCACCAACCCTGACCATGTGCTGCTCTTCGGCGCGGATGCGCAAAAACACATCAGCGATTTCTCCGAAAGCGCGCTGCAAGCCGTCCGCACGTCGGACACAGGCGAAGTCGGCAAGATGCTGGAAAACCTCGTCGTTGAACTGAAGGGCTTTGAGGCGGACGCGGAAGAACCCAAGGGCATCTTCAAAATCTTCCACAGTGCCGACAACCGCATTGAGCGCATGAAGGCACGCTATAACAAGGCGAATGTGAACGTCGAAAATATCGCGACCTCGCTGGAAGGGTATCAGGCGCAGCTGCTCAAGGACGTTGCCATGTTCGACCGCCTGTACGACCAGAACACGGCGTATTTCCGCCAGCTGACGCTCTACATCATCGCGGGCGAAGAGAAATTGCAGCGTGTGCGCGAGGGCGAACTGAAGGAGCTGATGGCGAAGGCGGCAGAATCCGGCGACGCGATGGACGCGCAGAAGGCGAACGACCTTGCCGCGCAGTGCGACCGCTTCGAGAAAAAGCTGCACGACCTGAAGCTGACCCGTCAGGTATCCATGCAGATGGCGCCGCAGATTCGTCTGCTGCAAAATAATGACAGTTTGCTGGTGGAACGCATTCAGTCCACCATTTCCAACACGCTGCCGCTGTGGAAGAACCAGATGGTGCTGGCGCTTGGGCTGCACCACACGCAGCAGGCGATGCAGGCGCAGCGCGCGGTCACGAACATGACCAACGAGCTGCTGAAGAAGAACGCCGAGACGCTCAAAATGAGCACCATCGAGACGGCAAAGGAATCCGAGCGCGGCATCATCGACATCGAGACGCTCGTGCAGACGAACCAGAGCCTCATCGACACCATCAGCGAGGTGATGACCATCCAGCAGGAAGGCCACACCAAGCGCGTCGAAGCCGAAAAGACGCTCTATCAGATGGAAAACGACCTCAAAAAGAAGCTGCTGGAAACGAAGATTTGATTTTCCCCCAAACCTCCCGGCAGGACGCGAAAAAACGCCCTGCCGGGGTGTTTTGCTTCATTGTCGGTTGATTTTGTCGTATACTTTTTGTGCAAAGCGTATGGTTTGGGTAGGCAGAATTGTCGCTTTGCGCTTTCGCTCCCCGCGTGGGGAGCGTGGATTGAAATGCAGTCTTTTGGCGCGCTGATTCGTTTGATAAGCAAACCTGCGCGCCCAAAAGGAGGGATATTCACATGCGCATCATCGGTCTGACAGGCGGTATTGCCTGCGGAAAATCCACCATTTCGCTCACGCTGAAGTCGCTCGGCGCCACCATCATCGACGGCGACCAGCTTTCCCGCGCGCTGACGCAGCCGGGCGGGCTGGCACTGCCCGCGATTCGCGCGGAATTCGGCAGCGAGGTTTTCCACGCGGACGGCACGCTTGACCGCCGCGCGCTGGGCAGCCTCATTTTCGCCAGCGACGAGCGCCGTCATGCGCTGGATGACCTGATGCAGCCGCTCCTGCGGGAGATGATTGAACGGGAAATCCTCCGCGCGAAGGAGGACGGCGCGAAAATCTGCGTGCTGGACATGCCGCTGCTCTACGAAGCTGGGCTGGACGGGCTGTGCAACACAGTCTGGTGCGCGTCGCTCCCCCGCGAGACGCAGCTTGCCCGCCTGATGGCGCGCGACGGCTTCACCCGCGAGGAAGCGGAAAACCGCCTGCGCAGCCAAATGGACACGGCAGAAAAGGCGCGCCGGGCGAACGTCGTCATCCCGACAGACGGCACGATTGAAGAAACCGCCGCGCTGATTCCCCCGCTTTACGCCGCCGAACTTGCGAAGGAGGGTTCGCATGGAAAACACACCGCGTCCCAGACGAAGTGACCGCTATCAGGCGCAGGCAGCCCCATCCGCGCAGGCAGCGCAGCCGGTGACGCAGCATCCGGTGCAGCCGACGCGGGGCTATCCGCCGCAATCAAATTCACAGAATCCACCGCCCTCGCCTGTGCAGCAAGCCATGCAGCCGCGCTCTGCCGCGCCCGCGTGGTATCAGCAGCAGACAGGGTATTATACGCAGCTGCCGAATCAGCGTCCGCCGCAGCGTCCCGCGCAAATGCCGCCCGTGCGTCAGGCGCAGGCGCCATATGCGGGCATGAATCCGGCGTATTCGCAGCCGCAGCGCCGCACTGCCCCGCTTCCGACGCAATCCGCCGTGCCGCATCGGGTGGAATCCGTTCTGGCGGAATCCGCCTCGACGAAAGCTGCCGACCCGAATCGCCTGCCCCTTTGGCTGACGTGGACAATCGTCGGGCTGTGCATCGTGCTGCTGGGGCTGCTGGCGGCGCACTACCTGATGCAGGCGTACCTGACGATGCGCGCCGAGGAGTGGGAAACCGCGCGGCAGAACACGCTGAGCTACTATCACGTCGTCGAGGGCGAAAGCGGAAATTCCATCACCTATCAGCCGCTGATTGAGCGCTACGCGGCGGAATACAACCTCCGCCCCGCGTTCGTCGCCGCCATCATCCGCAATGAAAGCTCCTTCCGCACGGATGCGGAATCGAGCGTGGGCGCGCGCGGGCTGATGCAGCTGATGCCAGACACGGCAGAATGGATTGCCGGGAAAATCGGCGACAGCAATTATTCCTTTGACCACCTCTACGACGCGGAAACGAACATCCGCTACGGCTGCTGGTACTTGAATTACCTGTCCAAGCTGTTCCGGGGCGACGCGGTGCTTGTCTCCTCCGCCTATCACGCGGGGCAGACGACTGTTACCCGCTGGCTGAGTGACAAGGGCATTTCGTCAGACGGCGTGACCATCCCCGTAGACAAGCTGCCGGACGGCCCGACCAAACAATACGCAGGGAGAGTGACGACATCCTATGGCATTTACGAAGCCCTTCTCTACCCCAACGAAAGCGCGGAAGCTGCTGGCGCTGCTGATGGCGATATTGTGTCTGCCCGTGCTGTCCGCGCAGGCGTCGCCAACCAGTGACGCACTGGTCATCGGCATCCAGAGCAGCAAGACGACAAGCCTGAATCCCCTCTTCCCGGTCGAGCGGGACATGCTTTCCATCTTCGACCTGATGTACGATTCGCTCATCACCATTGATGACAACTATCAGCCGCAGGCCGGTCTGGCAGAAAGCTGGACGCAGACCGGCAACGGCCGCACATGGACCTTCACGCTGCGGCAGGGCGTGCTGTTCTCCGACGGGACGGAAATGACGGCGAACGACGTCGTCGCGACGGCGAACTACATCATTTCCTGCGCCAAGGACACGACCCTGACGAACAAGGGATACTACGCCAATCTGCGCTACTTCGTCAAGGAAATCAAGGCGCGGGACAACTACACGGTGGAGGTGCGCGCTGATCGGCAGTATTACGGCGTGCTGTACGCCATGACATTCCCGGTGCTGCCCGCGAGCGCACTGGAAAGCGCAAATCCCCCCGGCACGGGCGCGTACATGATTACGGCCTTCACGCCCTATTCCAACGGCACGAAGGGCAGCATGACACTCTCGCTGAACCCGTATTACAGCGGCAAGCCGCCGCAGTTCAAGAATCTCTACTTCGACCTGTACGGCAAGGACGCCGACGTGGTAAACGCGTACCAGTATTCCAACGTCGATGCCATTTTTTCCCGCTCATTGTCCATTGCGCAGTACAAATCTTCCACCAACACGCTTGCCATCACCTACCGCACGAATCAGCTGGAGTGCCTGCTGCTGAACAACTATCTCGGCTCGATGACAAACAACATGCGCACGGCGATTCGCTCCTGCATCAACATTGATTCCATCGTCCAGTCCGTCTACATGAGCATGGTTGACCGGACGAACACGCCCATGATTCAAGGAACGTGGATGTACAATTCGAACTTGTCCTCCTACTTCCAAGTTGATTTGAACAAGGCGCGCCAGCTGCTGGAGGAGGACGGCTGGTACGACACCGATGGCAGCGGCTATGTGGACAAGCCCAACAAAAACAACGAAGCCGCCGACCTCACCTACAACATCATCACCTACGAAGAGCCGGACAACAGCGTGCGCGTGCAGGCGGCGAACATGATTGCCGACATGCTGGGGCAAATCGGCATCAAAGCGACGGTGGAGACGGTGTCGTACAGCACGATGCAGGAGCGCCTGAAAGCGGGCAACTTCCACATTGCGCTGGTTTCCTTCGCCATGGATGTCTGCCCCGACCCTGGCTTTCTGCTGATGAGCGGCAACACCTGCAACTACGTCGCCTACCGTTCGACGACGATGGATGCGCTGTTCAAGAAGCTGCGCACGCAGGTCACGCAGGCGGATTACCAATCCGTGCTGTACGACATTCAGGAGCAGTTTGCGAAGGACTGCCCGTTCATCTGCCTGTACTACCGCGGCGGCACGGTGCTGACGCGGCGGATGTACACCACCACCCGCGATGTGCGCGAGGGGCATCTGCTGGATGGGATAGAGTCGTTCTACGACTGATTGATTCGTGCTTTCTGCGTAGAAGATTCTGCTTCATGCGCAGGGATTTCGCCTCTGCGGAGGCGAGGAGGGGACTTTCCGATCGCCCCCTCCACCCCTTCGGGTGCACACTCCCATAGTTGACTTTTGTTGTTGCAGGGGGAATCACGGAATCCCCCCCTTTCCAGCACTTTCCGCCACAGTTTTTCATCTCCTTTGCCCTGCCGGGTTGATTTCGGCAGGGTTTTGCTATATAATTATGTTGGTATTTTATCTGTAAGGAAGGTACACACATGGACTGGATTGAATTGACAATTCATACCACCACGGCAGGCGCGGACATTGTGTCCGAGGCGCTGATGGCGGAGGGCGCGACCGGCACGATGGTAGAGGATCGCGCGGATATTCCCGACCCCGACAAGCCCAATGGCTACTGGGAGATTATCGACCCGAATCTGATTGCCTCCATGCCGGAGGATGTGCTGGTGCACGCGTGGTTCACGCCGGACAGCTCCTTCGCAGACCGGATGCAGGCGCTGCGCAGCCGCTGCGACGAACTGCATCACATGGATTTGGGGCTTGACCTCGGCACGCTGGAAATTTCGACGCTGAATGTTCGTGATGAGGACTGGGCGGAGGTGTGGAAGAAGTTCTACAAGCCGTTCAAGGCGGGGCGGTCGCTGGTGGTGAAGCCGACGTGGGAGCATTACGACCCGCAGCCCGGCGACCGCATCATCGAGATTGACCCCGGCATGGCGTTCGGTTCCGGCACGCACGAGACGACCTCGATGTGCCTGGAGCTGCTGGAGGACGCGATGCACGGCGGCGAATCGGTCATCGACGTCGGCACGGGCAGCGGCATCCTTGCCATCGGCGCGGCGATGCTCGGCGCGAAGGACGTGCTTGCCATCGATATTGACCCTGTGGCGGTGCGCGTGGCAAAGGAGAACATCGAGCACAACCACCTGTCCGACCGCGTCCGCGCGGTGGAGGGCAATCTGCTGGCAAGCAGCGACGGCGTGTGCGACCTGTGCGTGGCGAACATCATCGCCGACGTCATCTGCATGTTCGCGCAGCCGCTGGTGGATCACATCGTCCCCGGCGGGCTGTTCATCTGCTCTGGCATCATCAAGGAACGCGAACAGGACGTGGTGAACGCGCTGACCGCCGCCGATTACACGATTCTGGAAACGAAGCGCAAGGGCGAGTGGGTCGCCATGCTGTCCCGGAGGAAGAAGTAATGCACCGCTTTTATGCTGACGGGCTGGGTGAAATCGGCAGCCTTGTCACGCTGTCGGAGGAGGACGCGCGTCATGCGTCCCGCGTGCTGCGGATGCAGCCGGGCGACGCGGCAGAGCTGTTTCTGGACGGCCGGCGCTTTTCCGCCGAGATTGCAGAGATGACGGCGGATGGCGTGACGGCGCGCTTGATAAGCAAACTGCCCTCCACCGAGGCGAAATTGCGCATCACGCTTTATCAGGGCTTGCCGAAAGCGGAGAAGATGGAGCTGATTGTGCAGAAGGCGGTGGAGCTGGGCGCAGCGCGGGTTGTCCCGGTCGCCATGAGCCGCTGCGTCGTGCAGCTCAGCGCCAAGGACGGCGCGAAGAAGCAGGAGCGCTGGCAGAAAATCGCCCGCGAAGCCTGCAAGCAGTCCGGGCGCTGCCAGATGATGGCGGTGGATGCGCCGATTGCCTTCCCTGCCCTGCTGGCGGCGCTGAAAACGCACGAAGCCGCCATCGTCCCGTGGGAGGACGCCCGCGGGTACAGCCTGACCGCCTTCCACCGGGAGCATCCGGAAATCCGCGACCTCGCAATTGTCATCGGGCCTGAAGGCGGCATGAGCGCGGACGAAATCGCCCAGATGAAAGACTGCGGCTGCCAAAGCGTGACGCTCGGTCCGCGCATTTTACGCACCGAAACCGCAGGACTTTGCGCCTTAAGCGCCTTGTTCTGCCTATACGGTGAATTGGAGTGAAACCATGAAAACTGCTGCCTTCCACACCCTTGGGTGCAAGGTCAACCAATACGACACACAGGCGATGCTGGAGAAATTCCGCGCCGCCGGCTATGAAATCGTCCCGTTTGACGCGGACGCGGATGTTTACGTCATCAACACCTGCACCGTGACCGGCACGGGCGACAAGAAATCCCTGCAATTGGCGCGCCGCCTGCGCCGCGAACATCCGGACAGCGCGCTGCTTCTGGCAGGCTGTCTGGCGCAGCGCAAGCCGGAGGATCTGCTTGAAACTGGCGCGCGCCTCGTCATCGGCACACAGCACCGCGGCGAAGTCGTCGAACTGCTGGAAAAGGCGCTGCGGGAGAACACATCCATCAACGCCGTCAACGAGCTGAACGCCACGACCCCCTTCGAGCCGCTGACCATCACCTCGCAGGAGGAACACACCCGTGCGACGCTCAAAATTCAGGAGGGCTGCAACAACCACTGCACCTACTGCATCATCCCCAGCGTGCGCGGGCCGATTCGCTCCCGCCCGGTGGATGAAATCCGTGCCGAAGCCGAACGTCTGGCGCAAGCCGGATTCACCGAGCTGGTGCTGACAGGCATCCACCTGACCAGCTACGGGCGGGACTTCACGCCCCGCCAGACGCTGCTGGACGCGATTCGCGCCGTGCAGGACGTGCCGGGCGTGCGCCGCATCCGCCTCGGCAGCCTTGAGCCGACCGTCGCGACGGTAGAATTCGCGCAGGCCCTCCGCACGATGGACAAGGTCTGCCCGCAGTTCCACCTCGCCTTGCAATCCGGCAGCGACACCGTTTTGCAGCGGATGGCGCGCCGCTACAACATGCGCATGTACCGTCAGGCGATGGAAAACCTGCGCGCCGTCTACCCGATGGCGGCGTTCACGACGGATGTATTGACTGGCTTCCCCGGCGAAACGGAAGCCGAGTTCGAGGAAACGCGCGACTTCATCCGCGAAGCCCGCTATGCCAAGATTCACGTTTTCCCCTACTCCCAGCGCGAAGGCACAAAAGCCGCCGTGATGCCGGGACAGCTCTCGAACGCCGAGAAGGAACGCCGCGCGCGCCTGCTGATTGCCACGGGCGACGAGATGGCAAGGCTGTACCGGGAGCAGTGGGTCAATGAGGTGGCGGAAGTGCTGCTGGAAGAGCCGGTGAATGGCCATTGGACGGGCTATACGCCGGAGTATATCGCGGTGACGCTGCCGGAGGGGTACAATGGACGGCAGGGGGAATTTGTGCGCGTCCGCCTGACGGGACTGAATGAAGGCGGCATGGACGGCACGCCCTGCGAATAATAGCCGCGTAAAAAAACTATTAAGGTAACGCGCTCAAGCCGGGCAGCCAAAAAAGGGTCAAGGGGCAATGCCCCTTGCAGGGTGCAGGGGCGGCGCCCCTGCTGGGGTTTGGGGCAACGCCCCAACTGTTTGTCGTGTGACCAACGAAGGAAACGCGCTCAGCCCTGCAACACAAGCGCTGAACAGCGAAGCGCTTTCAGGGCAGCACACAAACTTCGCGCGTCCGCAGACGCGCCCCCCAACTTGCTCTTTCCCTCAACTCAACATTGTCGCGCCAGATGGGCGCGACCAGATAGTTCCACCCACCAATCATCGCAACCGCACACCAAAATCAATATAGAAAGGATGATTCTCATGGAAAACTGCCTGTTCTGCAAAATCATCGCCGGGGAAATCCCCTCCACCAAGGTCTACGAGGACGACAAGACCTACGCTTTCCGCGACATCAACCCGATGGCGCCGGTGCATGTGCTGGTCGTGCCGAAGACGCACGTCGCGTCGCTGGATGCGGTGGATGCGCTGTCCGACGAGCTGCTGGCTGCGTGCCTGCGGACGTGCCGGACGGTCGCGCATCAGGAGGGTATCGCCGAGAGCGGCTTCCGCGTGGTGAGCAACTGCGGCTGCGACGCCTGCCAGAGCGTGCAGCACCTGCACTTCCATGTGCTGGGCGGCAAGAAGATGGCGGAAGCGATGGCGTAAATCCACCAAAAATCAAAAAGGCAGCGAATTTCCATTTGCCAAAATTCGCTGCCTTTCTTATACTATTTCCAGATAAGAATGCGCCAAGATGCGCCGCGAATTTTTCATTCTGGCTAACGTGAATGAAACGCAGCGTAGCAGCGCTACGCTAAGTGGAATGAGCGGACGCCAGAATGGAAAAGGCGCAAGCAGATGGCGCAGTTGAATCTGGAAATAGTATTATTCTTTTATGTGCTGCCCGCGCAGCCCCGCCGCCAAGTGCTTCACCAGCTCGTCCTGCTGCTCCTCCAAGGTGCGATTGCCGTCGAACATCACCGGCTTCTGCACCTCAAAACAGTGCTTCTTCTGGTCGATATGCACCGGGTAGAGGGTCAAATTCTTGCCCGTCGCGCGGTAGAACATCGTGCAGATGTTCAGCCAGCCCGTGTTGATCCAGCTGTGATGCTCGCCAAACCCGCTGGGCTGCTCCGGGAAAATCACCAAGTGTTTGCCCTCTTTGAGCGCCTTCATGCTCTGGCGCATCGTCGTCATCACCCGCGCGTCGTGGTAAACGGGGATGGTCGGCGCGCTTTGGAGAATCGGCGGCAGCACGGCGGCGGCGATATACGGCAGCGTCGCGTTATACAGCGGCTCCAAGCGGCAGCCCGGCTTCCACCAATAGTCCTGCCGAACATAGGCGGGGCAGGTTTTGCGGTTCATGATGCCCTCGTTGCACCACACGCGCACTTCGTCCCGCAGGGGGAACTTAACCACCATGTCAATCGGCCCGAACGCCCCGACGTGGTTGCACACGAAAACGCTGGGATTGCCCGAAAACGGCTCTTCCCACGTCGTGGTCATGCGGGGCGTGACAGCACGCACAACTGCGCGAAGGCAGCGATACAGTCGACCCATGCTTTCCTCTCCTCTGCTGGACAGACTTTTTTTATCATACCATGAACCGACAAGAATTGCAAGGCATCCCGGCGAAAAAATCCGCATACGCTGCCCCATGGAGGGGCGGACATGAGGAAGAAAATCATCATCTGCGCGCTGTCGGTGCTTCTGCTGATTTTGTCGGGTGTACTGGCGTTTTATCTGCACGGGCAGAATCGCCCGATTGCGGGGCTTTCGGGGGATAATCGGACGCTCCTGCGCGTGTGGATGCTCCACAGCCCCGGCGGCGCGGCGCGGTGGGTGGAAACGCAGCTGTCCGCCTACGAACGGCAGCATCCGGGCGTGCTGATTTACCTGCGGCAGGTGTCGGCGGATGAGCTGACCGCGGAGGAATCCTTGCTGCCGGACGTGGTGCTCTACCGCCCCGGCGACATCCCCGATCCAGACGGGCTTTTCCTGCCGATTTCGGGCGATGCGCCGATTTTCGCGGGGCTGCTGTCCGGCGGGCGGCAGGTGGCGTATCCGCTTTGCTGGGGCGCGTGGGTGCTGGCGGTGGATTCGGCGTATGATCCGCAAACTGCCGCCACGCCCGCCCCGACGACGCTGCTGGGTCGCCCATCATCAACGCTTTCGCCGGAGCAGACGCCCGCGCTGTTTCCGCTGGAGAAGGCGGACGCGGCAAATTGTCCGCTGCTTTCCCCCGGCGGATGCGCGCTGGACGCCCTGCGGGAGATTTTCGTGAATCAGGCGTACCCGCGCTGGACGGACGACTTCGCGCAGCTGCCGTCCGACACGGTGTACCAGCGCTTCCGGGAGCGGAAATGCGCGTCGGCGATGCTGACGACGGGGCAAGTGGTGGCGTTTTCGGGGCTGACGAGCGCGGGCAAGGGCTTTCCGTTCCGGGTGATGGTCGGGCAGACAGTCACGACGGAGCAGGTGCTGCTTTCGTCGATTTGCGCGGGTGCGCAGGATGGTGCGGCGGACTTGCTGTCGTTTCTCGTGAGCCGGGGCGCGCAGGAGCAGCTGGTGCATCAAGGGCTGTTTTCGGTTCGGGAGGATTTGGCGCTGTACCCGTCGGACTGGGCGGCGGAGGTGGAGCAGGCGGCGCGGCGGGCGATTGTCATGCCGGATGCGTTCCAGTCGGACGAGGCTTTGCGGCAAAAAGCATGGCAGGACTTTCGGTGAGTCCTGCCATTGATTTATACATTTATCATCAGCATCCCGCTGTTTCCCGCGGGCAGCTCCGCCTGAATTTTGCCGTCGCGGAAGTCGACTGCCCCGCCCGCCGCGGCATCGGCAGCATTTTCGTCCGCGCAATAGGGATTGATGAGCAGCACGCGCCTGCCGCACTTTTGCGCCTGTTTCGCGTATTCGTGCTTGATGTTGCTGTTCCATTCATCGGCGCGGTAGTCGCACCAGACAGGCCAGAGCACCACATCGGCGTCGAGTGCGTGCATTTCTTCGGGTCTGCCGTCCGTCCAGAGGTCGCCGCACAGCCCGATGGCGAAGGTTTTGCCGCCATAGGTGAATTTCTCGAAGTGCGTGCCCTCGCGGTAGTGGGCATCCGTCTTTCGGTACTCCTTCCAGCCGATGCTGACGCGGCGGAAGCGGTGGATGATTTCGCCGTCCGCGCCGATGAAGGCGCAGCTGCTGTACAGGGCATCCCCGTCGCGCTCGATGAAGCCGAAGGAGATAGCGGTGGCGTACTTTCGGGCAGCGTCCTGCAATTGGCGGATGGGGGCGGAATCAAGCGGGAGAGCCATATCGCGGTCAGCGGCGTAAGACCAGCACAGGCAGTCGAAGCCTTGGAGGGTGGATTCGCCGAACACAACGAGGTCGGCACCATCAGCGGCGGCTTGGGCGAAGGCAGCGGTCATCGCGGCGAGGTTATGCGGAATGTCTTTGTTCTTGACAGGGGCGGAGGAGAGGGCGATTCGCATAGGTGTGTCAGCTCCATTCGGGGGGAATGCGGCTATTCGGTCGCGCCCATTTGGCGCGACAATGTGCAAGGGGTTGGCAGCGCAAGTTGGGGGGCGCGTCTGAGGACGCGCGAAGTTAGGGGCAGGGACGCTTCGCTGCCTGCACCTTTGTGGGCTGTTCCTTTTGAATTGGTCGCCCGTGCGACAGTTGGGGCGCTGCCCCAAACCCCGGCAGGGGCGCCGCCCCTGCACCCTGCAAGGGACATTGTCCCTTGACCCTTTTTTTGGGCTGCCCGGCTTGAGCGCGCTTCCCTGCTGCCTTTCTGCCTTAGTCCCTGATTTCGCCGCACAAATTTTTCGTTAGCAGCTCATCCGTATTTTCCTGCGCCAATGCCCACATGAGTTTTGTCACCGCGGCCTCCGTCGTCAAGTCCATCCCCGACAGCACATCCGTCCGCAGCAGCTGCGTCCCGACCTCATAAATCGACAAATCCGCCTTTTCATACATGCACTGCGTCAGCACCAGTATCCGAACGCCACGCTGCCGCAGCATCCGCAGTTTTTCCACCAGATTCCGCCGGATATAGTGCAGTCCGCCGAGTCCGAACGCCTCAATCACCAGTCCGCGATAGCCCGCCTGTGCGATAAAGTCCAGCACATCGGGCTGCGTACCGGGGAAGAGCTTGAGCAGGAACACGCGGCTGTCAACCTCCGGGCGGAGCTGGTACGGCATGTCAATCCTCTGCGGACGCAGGAAATGCACGCCGTTGCTGTCCACCATGCCGGAAAGGGAGCGGTTCACGCTGTCAAAAGCATCGAAGGAAAGGGTGTGCGTTTTGACGGCGCGCGTGCCGAGAATCAGCTTGCGGTTGAAGCAGACGTATGTTCCGGCGACGCCCTGACAAGCGGCTTCGATGGCGCAGGAGAGGTTGATTTCGGCATCGGAGAGGGGCGCGCCGAGGGGCAATTGGCTGCCGGTCAGGATGACGGGCTTGGTCTGCCCAAGGAGCATATAGGACAGCGCGGCGGCGGTATAGCCCATCGTATCCGTGCCGTGGGTAATGACAACGCCGTCGCAGTCCTGCATGGCGCGGTCAACGGCGTGGGCAAGCTGCGTCCACTCTTCCGGCTGAATGTTGCTGGAATCCATCGAGAACACGTCCACAGGCAGGAGCGTCACGCCGTCGCGGCAGGCGATGCTTTTCGCCAGTTCTTCGGCATGGAGCGCCGGAGAGAGTCCATCTGGCGTTTGGCGGCAGGCGATTGTTCCGCCCGTAGCCAGCAGTGCAATGCGCATTCATCGTCACCTCGTGATAGAATTCACCCTGAATTATAGCACAAGGATAGCGAAAAAGCAAAAGCTGTGCTATAATTCAATCGAAAATCTTTTTCGGAAGAAGGGGTTCACGATGGTGTTTCTCATCATTCTGATTGTGCTGATTCTGCTGTACGTCTTTCTGCTGATTCCGCGCCTCCCCCGCCGCGACATGTCCGCGCTGACGAAGGTGGATTATGCCCATCGCGGGCTATGGAATGCGCAGCGGCCGGAGAACAGCCTGTCCGCATTTCGATCGGCGGTCGATGCGGGGTACGGCATTGAGCTGGACGTTCACCGCACGAAAGACGGCGTGCTGGTGGTGCATCACGACGACAATTTGAAGCGCGTGTGCGGTGTTGACCGGCGGATTGCGCAAAGCACGCTGGCGGAGGTGCGCGCGTGCCACTTAAGCGGCACGGACGAGGTTGTCCCGACGTTTGACGAGGTGCTGACGGCAGTCGGCGGGCGTGTGCCGCTGATTGTGGAGCTGAAGGTGGAGCAGAACGTGGACAGCCTGTGCAGTGCCGTCCGGGAGCGGATGCAGCACTACAACGGACTTTGGTGCATGGAGAGCTTCGACCCGCGCGCGGTGCAGTGGTTCCGGAAAAACGCGCCGGAAATCATCCGCGGACAGCTTGCGTTCGGGCTGGGCGGCGAGGCTGCGCACAAGGGCGTGAAGCCGCTGACGGCGTTCTTTATTTCCACGCTGATGCAGCACGTTTTGAGCCGCCCGGACTTTCTGGCGTACGAAGCCATCAGCGAACACGGGCTGAATCTGCCGATGCGCCTTGTGCGCCTGATGCGCCCGTGGATGGTCGCGTGGACGATCCGCTCGCAGGAAGCGCTCGACCACACGCGCGGCAAATACGACATCGCGATTTTCGAGGGCTTTGTGCCGCCGGCAAAACGCAGTTAAACCCGGTTAAATCCGACATTCCAGCACTTTTTCGATTGACAGACGCGGAAAAAGCAAGTATAATGGAAGCTGTCCCATAGTCCCCTCGCACCCGGAATCGCGCTTGCGTCTCCTTCGGGTGCTTCTTTGCGGTTTATGCCGCGATATGAAAGGAGCAAGCCCATATGGCAGAAGAACAGAAACATAATATCATGACAGCGGAATCGCTGAAGAAATTGCAGGAGCGCTACGATTACCTGCTGAATGTCAAACGCAAGGAAATCATCAACGCCATCGAAATCGCCCGCGGCTTCGGCGACTTGTCTGAAAACGCTGAATACACGGAAGCGCGCAACGATCAGGCGAAGAACGAAGCGGAAATCACCCGCTTGAAGGCGTTGATTGAAAACGCGGAAGTCGTTGACGAGAGCGAGCTGTCCACCGACCGTGTGTCCGTGGGCATCACCGTCCGCTACGAGAACACCGACACGGGCGCGCAGTCCGAGTACGGCATCGTGGGCGCGGGCGCGGACGAAGCCGACCCCGACGAAGGCCGCATTTCCAGCGAATCCCCGATTGGCGCTGCCCTGCTGGGCAAGACCGTCGGCGATATTGTGGACGTGGAAATTCCGCGCGGCACGCTGCACCTGCGCATTGTGGACATCCATCGCTGATTTGTCCGATTTTCGCATCGGACTTGTGTGCAGGAGGTTTCGCCTCTGCGGAGGCGAGCAGGGGGCATGAAAACAGACGAAGTCTGCGGTCGCCCCCGGCACTCCTTCGGGTGCGCATTTCCCTACTTTGATTTAATAACAGGAGTGGAATCTACTCATGGCTGATTATCCCGTAACGCCCCATACTCCGGCGCTGTCGGAGCAGGAAATTATCCGCCGCCAGAAGCTGCAAAGCCTCATCGACGCGGGGCAGAACCCCTATGCGGTCACCCACTTTGACGTCACCCACCATTCCAAGGAGATTACCGACAACTTCGAGTCGCTCGAAGGCAAGACGGTCTCTCTGGCGGGCCGCATGGTCTCCCGCCGCGTGATGGGCAAGGCGTCCTTTGCGCACCTGCTGGACGCGCAGGGCGAAATGCAGATTTACGTCACCCGCGACGATTTGGGCGAGGATGCCTATGCCGCGTTCAAGAAGGACGATTTGGGCGACATCATCGGCGTGTCCGGCACGGTGTTCTGCACCAAGACCGGCGAAGCGTCCATCCACGTCAAGTCCCTGACGCTGCTGTGCAAGTCCTTGAAGGTGCTGCCGGAGAAGTTCCACGGGCTGGTGGATACTGACCTGCGTTATCGTCAGCGCTATGTGGACTGCATCGTCAACCCCGAAGTGCGCGACACGTTCCGCAAGCGCAGCCGCATCATCGCCGCCGTGCGTGAGTTTCTCGACGGCCGCGGCTATCTGGAAGTGGACACGCCCGTGCTGCACACGGTGGAAATCGGCGCATCCGCGCGTCCGTTCCGCACGTTCCACAATGCACTGGGAATCCCCATGTTCCTGCGTATTGAGACGGAGCTGTACCTGAAGCGCCTGATTGTCGGCGGCTTCGAGCGCGTGTACGAAGTCGGCAGAATCTTCCGCAACGAGGGCATGGACGCGACCCACAACCCGGAGTTCACGTCCGTGGAAACGTATCAGGCGTACGCGGATTACAACGAAATCATGGAGATGGTCGAGCAGCTCTACGAGTTCGTCGCCATCAAGACCCTCGGCACGACCGACGTGACCTACCAGGGGCAGGTCATCCACCTGAAAGCGCCGTGGAAGCGCATCACGATGGCGGATTCCGTCAAGGAAGCGTGCGGCGAGGACTGGACGACGTGGCAAAGCGATGAGGAAGCCCGCGCCATCTGCGACAAGCGCAACGTGCATGTCGAGAAGGACGCGACGAAGGGCGACTGCCTGGCTGCGCTGTTCGACGAGTATGTGGAAGCGAACCTGATTCAGCCGACGTTTATCACCGATTATCCGGTGGAAATCTCCCCGCTGGCCAAGCGCAAGCCGTCCAACCCGGCGCTGACCGAGCGCTTCGAGTTCTTTATCACCGGCCACGAGATGGGCAACGCCTTCACCGAGCTGAATGACCCGATTGACCAGCGCCGCCGTTTCGAGGCGCAGGTGGAAGCGCGCAAGGCGCAGGGCATCAACGCCGAGGTGGACGAGGACTTCGTGAACGCGCTGGAGTACGGTATGCCGCCGACGGGCGGTCTTGGCTTCGGGCTTGACCGCATGGTGATGCTGATGACCGACAGCGCGACGATTCGCGACGTGCTGCTCTTCCCCACCATGAAACCGCTCGATTCCGACAAGAAGGCGGCGGATGCTGCACAGAACGCGCCCGAAGCTGCCGCGCCCGCGGAAGAAGCAAAAGCGGAAGTCACGCCTGAACCGATTGACTTCTCGAACGTGCAAATTGAGCCGCTGTTCACCGACTATGTGGATTTCGACACGTTCTCCAAGTCCGATTTCCGCGCCGTGAAGGTCAAGGAATGTGAAGCGGTGAAGAAGTCCAAGAAGCTCCTAAAGTTCGTTCTGGACGATGGAACCGGCGTAGATAGGGTCATTTTGAGTGGTATTCACGAGTATTATGAGCCGGAAGAGCTGGTGGGCAAAACCTGCATCGCCATCACGAACCTGCCCCCCAGAAAGATGATGGGCATCGATTCCTGCGGTATGCTGATCTCCGCCGTGCATCACGAAAACGACGAAGAAAAGTTGCATTTGCTGATGGTTGATCCTCACATTCCGGCTGGGGCGAAGCTGTACTAATCCTGTTTCCAGATGTGCACGCGCAAGCAGATGGCGCAGTTGATACTATTTCCAAATGAGAATGCGCCAAGATGCGAAGCGAATTTTTCGCGCTGGCTAACGCGAATGAAACGCAGCGTAGCAGCGCTACGCTAAGTGGAATGAGCGGACGCAAGCGCGGAAAAGGCGCGAGCAGATGGCGCAGGTGAATTTGGAAATAGTATGAATCTGGAAATAGGTTCACTCACACCAAACGAATAAAAGCAAGCCGCAGAGCGCATATCCACGCCCTGCGGCTTGCTCATATATTCCCCTGTTATCCTCTCGCCGCGAAGCCGACCTTCTTCTGCACCTTGCGCAGGGTCTTGTTCGCCAGATAAGCGGCGGTCTTGGCATTCTCGTCCAGAATGCCCTGCAGGTACGTCTTGTCCGCAATCAGGCGCTTATACTCCGCCTGCAGCGGCTCGAGCGCCGCAATCACGCAGTCCGTCGTGCGCGCCTTCAGGTCGCCGTAGCCCTTGCCCGCCATCTCTGCGGCAAGCGTTTCCACGTCGCCCGCGCCGAGTGCGCTCATGATGCTCAGCAGATTGCTCACGCCGGGCTTGTTCTCCGGGTCAAAGCGAATTTCGCCGTCCGAGTCGGTCACGGCGCGCTTGATTTTGCGGCGAATCGTGTCCGCGTCGTCAAGCAGGGAGATGAACGTCTCCTCCGGGTCGGACTTGGACATCTTCTTCGTCGGGTCCTGCAGGCTCATAATCTTCGCGCCGACTTTCGGGATATACCCCTCCGGAATCGTGAACACATCGCCGTAGATGCCGTTGAAGCGCATGGCAATATCGCGGCAGATTTCCAGATGCTGGCGCTGGTCAACGCCCACCGGCACAAGGTTCGTCTGGTAGAGCAGGATATCCGCCGCCATCAGCACAGGATAATCGAAGAGGCCAACGTTGATGTTGTCGGCGTGCTTGGCGCACTTATCCTTGTACTGCGTCATGCGGCTCATTTCGCCCATGTAGGTGAAGCAGTTGAGCACCCACGCAAGCTCGGCGTGCGCGGAAACGTGGCTTTGGCAGTAAATCAGGCTCTTCTTGGGGTCGATGCCGCTGGCGATGTAGATAGCGGCAAGCTCCATGCAGCGGCGGCGCAAATCCGCCGGATTCTGCCGGACGGTGATGGCGTGCATGTCGACAATGGAGTAGATGCAGTCGTAGTCGTCCTGCAGCTTGGAGAAGTTGCGGAGCGCGCCGATGTAGTTGCCCAGCGTCAGCGTGCCGGACGGCTGGATGCCGGAGAAGATAATCGGCTTCTTTTCGGGCTTGGGCGCGGTATTCGTTTCGGACATGGGAAATCTCTCCTTTCAGAATAGGCGGCGAACGGCCGGGGAGCGATTCGCCATACAAAAAAAGCCATCTCATCCCCTCTTCTGGGGACAGATGACTGCGGTGCCACCCCAATTGCGCAAAATGCTTGCGCCTCTCAAATCCTGTTCACGGGGGAAAGCCGTCGCGGGATACTGGGCATTCGCCGTTCCCCTGCGCCCTCGAAGCCCCACGGTCTGCGCTATCCACCGCCGGACTTGCACCCTCTCCGGCTCGCTGCGGGCGACTCTGCGCATCCCCTGCTTCTCATCGGTTTCACGGCTTTATGATACCACATTTCTGTCCGCATTGCAAGCGCATTCGGCAAAATTTATCGTTTTACGCGATTGACTTTTTCACAAAGATATGCTATATTGATTACAAACTTATGAAGATTTGAAGGAGGTTTTATAACATGAAGCGTCTGTTGATGCTCCTGACCACCTTTTGCCTTTTGCTGATGACAACTGCGCTGGCGGAAACGGAAGCCGAGTGGAACGCCAAGTGCGAGTGGAAAACCGGCACTGGAACGACGCTCTACGCCGTGACCCAAGGCACAGCGACTTCTTCGGACTTGTCGGATTTCGTCCCGGTCGGCACGCTGCCTGCGAATACCTACGTCGGCATTCTGGAGCGCAGCGGCAACATGCGCAACGTCCGCTACTGGAACGGCAGCGGCACATCCAGCGGATGGGTGGATTCCGCCGCGCTGGTGTGGGTCGGCTCGAACAGCAGCAAGCCGAAGCCCTCCGGCAGCCGCGCGACTGCCAGCGATTTGTCCCGCAAGCCTGACGACACTTGGCGCAGCCTGACCGTCACCTATTCTGATGGCGACGAGGCGCAGACGGTATCGCTCCAAACGCTGGGTGTCGCCATGAGCGAAATCTACATGGATGGCGAGTTCCTGCACGTGCCGACCGCTTCCCTCTCGTGGGAAACGGAGGCGGATGACAACCAGCGAATCGCCGTTATCTACGCGCCTTCGACCGGCAAGTGCACCATGCGCGAGGAAGCAAGCAAGAAGGGCAAAATCATCATGACCTGCAAAGCCGGGCGCGTGGTGACCGTCCTGCGCGTAGGCGATGTGTACACGCGCATTGTGTACGACGGCGTGGAAGGGCTGGTGCTGAACAGCTGCCTGAAGTTCTACGAAACGCCGGACGAGGACGCTTTCACGACCGGGCTGCTGTCCGCAAAAGGCAAGACGAACACGACTGCGACCGTCTCGGTATATCAGCTGACGAAGAGCCGCCGCCGTCTGGACAAAATTCGCGTCGGTGCTTATCTGGCCGTGATGGACAAGGTCGGCGAATGGTACGAGGTGGATGTGAACGGCTGGCACGGCTTTGTGAAGGACGCGAACGTGACGCTGGATGCGCCGCTGCCGGACTAATCCCCTGCGAGTGAAAGAACAGAACCGCTAAACCGAAAGTCGCGCCGCTTCTCTGATTTTTGTCGGAGAAGCGGCTTTTTTGATGCTTGTTTTGATCGCTTCAGAGGGCGTGAAAATCCGCCAAATTCGGTGATTTATCCATTAGTTTCGGCTAATAAAGGCGCTTTGCGGACTTTTTCGTTCGCCCTTTCATCTTTTTTTGCGTTTTCTGCCGAAAAAATCGACAAAAGCCCTTGACATACGCAAAGAAATATGGTTTAATAAATCCCGCTTTGAGGTTTAGTTTTACTAAACCATTTTTTCACGGCTTTCAGTTTAGTATTTCTGAACTTTGCGTCAATATGGACTGAAAGCAACCGGAAAGGAGCATCCCCATGGATATCGGTGAAAAGCTGCGTCTGCTGCGGATTCGGCGCGGGCTGACGCAGGAGGACATGGCCGACCGCTGCGAACTGAGCAAGGGCTTCATTTCGCAGGTCGAGCGCAACCTTGCCTCCCCGTCTATCGCGACGCTGACAGACATGCTGGAATGCCTCGGCTCCAGCCTGAGTCAGTTTTTCAGCGAGGAAAAGGACGAAAAGACCGTCTTTACACCACAGGATATGTTCGTCAAGGAGGACGAGCAGCTTTGCGGCAGCATCACATGGCTGGTGCCGGACGCGCAGAAGAACACGATGGAGCCGATTCTGGTCGATTTAGGCGAGGATGGGCGGACGTACGAGCTTCTACCGCATCAGGGCGAGGAATTCGGCTATGTGCTGTCGGGCAGCATCTTCCTGGTGGACGGCGAAACGAAAACGCGCATCCGGGCAGGCAGCAGCTTCTGCCTGCATCCGCATGAGACGCACTACCTGATGAATGCGGGCAAATCCCACGCGAAGGTGCTGTGGATTTCCACACCGCCGTCGTTCTGATTTTAAGTAATTGGAAGGAAGTGTTTTCCCCCATGGTGGAGAAAGAGCATTTGATTGACCTCGTCGGCATCTCGAAGGAGTTTGACGGCGTGCAGGTTTTGAAGAATATCAACCTTTACATCCGCAAGAAGGAATTCATTACGCTGCTTGGGCCTTCGGGCTGCGGCAAGACGACGACGCTGCGCATCATCGGCGGATTCGAGACGCCTTCGGAGGGGCAGGTGCTCTTCGGCGGGCAGGATATTTCCGCGCTGCCGCCCTACAAGCGCCGCGTCAATACGGTCTTCCAGAAATACGCGCTCTTCCCGCACCTGAACGTGTACGACAACATCGCCTTCGGTCTGAAGCTGAAGAAGCTGCCGAAGAAGCAGATTGCCGAAAAAGTCGGGCAAATGCTGGAGTTGGTGAACCTGAAGGGCTACGAAAAGCGCCATGTGGACGCGCTTTCGGGCGGCCAGCAGCAGCGCGTGGCGATTGCGCGCAGTCTGGTCAACGAGCCGGAGGTTCTCCTGCTGGACGAGCCGCTGGGCGCGCTTGACCTGAAGCTCCGCAAGGAAATGCAGCTGGAACTGAAATCCATGCAGCAGCGGCTGGGCATTACGTTCATCTTCGTCACCCACGACCAAGAGGAAGCGCTGACCATGTCCGACACGATTGTCGTCATGAAGGACGGCACCATCCAGCAGATCGGCGACCCCAAAACCATCTACGACGAACCGGCAAACGCCTTCGTCGCGGACTTCATCGGCGAAAGCAACCTGCTGCGCGGCACGATGATTCACGATGAGCTGGTCGAGTTTGCGGGCACGGAATTCCCGTGCGTGGACTTCGGCTTCGGCGAGAACACGCCGGTGGACGTCGTCGTCCGCCCGGAGGACATCATGCTCGTCGGCGAGGACGTCGGGCAGATGGTCGGCACCATCAAGAGCGTGCTGTTCAAGGGTGTGCATTACGAAATGATGATTGACACCGGCGCGTACACCTTCAAGGTGCATTCGACGACGATGCAGCCGCAGGGCAGCCGCGTCGGGCTGAACATTGTCCCCTTCAACATCCACATCATGAAGCGGCTGGAGGACACCACGCCCGCGGCGGAGGTGGATGCGGAATGCTGAGCAACCTGTCTCTCCCGTGGTGGGCATATGCGCTCATGGGCACGGGGCTGTGCGTCTTCATCGCGCTGATTGCCATCACCATCCACCGCAACCGCGGCATGCACCGTTCCCTGTTCGCGTCGCCCTATGCGCTGTGGATGATGATTTTTACCATCGTCCCGGTCATCCTGATTGCCTACTACGCCTTTACGGATTCCTCCGGCGCGTTCACGCTGGACAACTTCCGCAGTTTCTGGGATTCGAACTACGAATCGAACAAAATCATCCTGGACGCCATGGGCGAAGCCGGACAGGCATACATTTCCCGCGGCACGGTCAACGTGGATACGCTGGTTTACTCGCTGTGGATGGCGTTCCAGTGCACGGTTATCTGCCTGCTGCTGGGCTATCCGGCGGCGCTGATTATGGCCGACCGCGAAATCAAGCTCGGCCCGACCCTCGTCGTGCTGTTCATCATCCCCATGTGGATGAACTTCCTCCTGCGCACCATTGCGTGGATGAGCCTGTTGGAGGACAACGGGCTGATTAACACGGTGCTGCGCGCGCTGGGCTTTAACGGTGTACAGCTGATGTACAACTCCGGCGCGGTGCTGCTGGGCATGGTGTACAACTTCCTGCCCTTCATGGTTTTCCCGATTTACACGCTGCTGAGCAAGATGGACTACCGCCTGACCGAAGCGGCGGCTGACCTCGGCTGCAACAACTGGCAGACGCTGTGGAAGGTAACCATGCCGCTGTCCATTCCGGGCATCGTCAGCGGCATTACAATGGTCTTCATGCCCTCGGTGACGACGTTCTTCATCCCGCGCGTCTTGGGCGGCGGCAACACGATGATGTTCGGCGACCTGATTGAGGCAAAGTTCCTGACCGAAGGCAACTGGAACGTCGGCTCGGCGCTCTCCCTCATCATGATGGTGCTGATTCTGATTTCGCTCTCCATCCTGCGCAAGGCCGACCCCAACGGCGAAGGAGGCGGCATCGCATGAAAAAGTTCTGCAAGCGCGCGTATCTGGCGCTCATCCTTATCTTCCTGTATCTTCCGATTATCGTGCTGATTGTGCAAAGCTTCAACGCGGGCAAGAGCCGCGCGAAGTGGGAGGGATTCTCCTTCCGCTGGTACACGGAGCTGTTTCAGGACACGCGCATCATGAACGCGCTGACTGTCACGGTGACAATTGCCTTGCTGGCCATGGTCGTCGCGACGATTCTGGGAACGCTCGCCGCCATCGGCATCCACGCCATGAAGAAGCGGCCGCAGTCGTTCATGATGACGCTGACGAACCTGCCCAACACCATGCCCGACATCGTGACCGGCATCAGCCTGATGCTGCTGTTCCTCTTCACGAAGGTCGACCGCGGCTATGTGACGATGCTGCTGGCGCACATCACGTTCGATACGCCCTACGTCATCCTATCGGTGCTGCCGAAGCTCAAGCAGATGAACCGGCACACCTACGAAGCGGCGCTTGACCTTGGCGCAACGCCGATGTACGCGCTGTTCCACGTCATCATCCCCGAATGTATGCCGGGCATCATCACGGGCGCGATGCTGGCGTTCACCCTCTCGCTGGACGACTTCACCATCAGCTACTTCACGACCTCCCCGCTGGTGCAGAATCTGTCCACGCTGATTTACTCCGCCGCCCGCCGCGGCATCGAGCCGACGCTCAACGCACTGTCGGCGCTCATGTTCGTCGCTCTGCTGGTGCTGCTGCTGATTGTCAACCGCCGCACCGCATCGAATAACGACTAATACTAATTCTTATCTAAACCATGTCATTCGCACAGCATCTTTTCCGCCCCGGCTTTGCTTTGTTCCGCTCGCGCGTACCTCCAGTACGCCTCGCTTCACTCAGCTTTGCCGGAACGAAAAATCTGCTATGCTCGATGTCATGTTTTAGAATCGAATTAGTATAATCCCCCACTATATTTTAAGGAGGAACATCTCTGATGAAAAAGCTGCTTTCCCTGCTGATGCTCCTGTGCCTGACGCTGACCGTCGCCCCCGCCGCCCTCGCGGAAGAGGTCGTCAACGTCTACAACTGGGAGGACTACATCGCACCCGAAGTCCTGACCCTCTTCACCGAAGAGACGGGCATCAAGGTCAACTACATGTGCTTTACGACGAATGAGGACATGATTGTGCAGGTCGAGGCGAACCCCGGTGCGTTCGACGTGTGCTTCCCGTCCGACTACATCATCGAGCGCATGATTGCCAAGGATCTGCTGGCGGAAATCAACTACGACAACGTGCCGAATTTCGATCAGATTATCGACAAGCTCCGCAATCCCGACTACGACCCGGAGAACAAGTACTCCGTGCCGTATATGTGGGGAACGGTCGGCATTCTGTACAACAAGGACATGATTCCCGAACCCAACCAGTCTTGGAGCATCCTCTGGGACACGCAGTACCAGAAGAACGTGTTCATGCTGGACTCCTACCGCGACAGCATGGGCATCACGCTGAAGTACCTCGGCTATTCCATGAACAGCCGCGAAGTTCCGGAGCTGATGGCAGCGAAGAATAAGCTGATTGAGCAGAAGCAGTCCGGCGTTGTCAAGGCGTATCAGGTGGACGAAACGAAGGATAAGATGGTTGCTGGCGAAGCGGCGCTCGCGCTGATGTGGTCCGGCGACGCACAGTACGCCATTGACCTGAACGACCATCTGGACTATTTCGTGCCTTCTGAAGGCTCGAACATCTGGGTGGACGGCGCGGTCATCCTCAAGTCCGCCCGCAACAAGGAGAACGCTGAGAAGTTCATCAACTTCCTCTGCCGCCCCGACATCGCGCAGATGAACTGCGAATACATCTGGTACTCCAGCCCCAACAAGGGCGCGATTGAGCTGATGGGCGAGGAATACGAGAACAACCACGTTCTGAATCCTTCTCAGGAGGTTCAGGATCGCTGCGAATTCTTCCACGACATCGACGACACCTTCCGCAAGATCTATGAAAACCTGTGGATGGAAATTAAGAACACGAAGTAAGAAAAAAATCGGGAGTCAAGCACGCAAATGAGCGGCTTGACTTCCGATTTTTTTAATGAGCAATGATTGCGTTTGTGCGCCAGTCATTGCTCATTTTTCATTGCTAATTTTACGGTTCTTCACGGAATCTTGGGGGAAAGAGCAGCTTGGGGGCGCGTCTGCGGACGCGCAAAGTTACTGGCAGGGACGCTTCGCTGCCTGCGCCTTTGTTGGCGGCTTCCTTGGAATTGGTCGCGCGCGGAACAGTTGGGGCGTTGCCCCAAACCCCACAAGGGACGCTGTCCCTTGACCCTGCAAGGGGCAATTGCCCCTTGACCCTTTTTGGCTGCCCGGCTTGGTTGCGCTTCCCTACTATCCTCTGCCGCAGCTCTTATGCCTTTACCAGCCCTAACAGCCTATCCCGCACCGCCAGCGCCAGTTTCCGATGCTCCTCCGGCATCATATGAATCCCATCCACCTTTGACGGCTGCACAATCTCCTGCGTATTCATCATCTCCACGCCGAGCCACTCACACAAGCCCTTCATCAGCGCCGGGAATTTCCGCGATTCCTGCCCCTTGCCGTACAGCGTGTCCCACTCCGCCACATTCTCGCCAATCTCAATCGGCGTCAGTACCAGAATCCGCGGCTTGTTATCCTCGAACAGCGGCACGCTCGCGGGGTACAGCTGGTCGAACGTCTGAATCGTGCGAATCAGCGTGCCGACGCCGTTGACGCTCGCCTGTGCGGTGTGCTCCTTCAGGTCGTTCGTGCCAAGCATGATGATGATGGCATCCAGCGGGCGCAGGGTGTCCAGCGCGTAAGGCAGCGCGCCCAAGCCGGTCATGAAATTCTTGCCGGGTTCGGGAAAGACGGTCGTGCGGCCGTTCTGCCCGTTCTCGTGGATGCGCCAGTCCGCGCCAAGTTCGTCCTGCAAAATGCCTGTCCAGCGGGTGTGTTCGTCGTAGCGCTTGCAGGTGCCGGGGATGAAGCCCCAAGTGTTGCTGTCGCCGAAGCAAAGAACGTGTTTCATGCAAATTTCCTCCCCTTTTGCAAAAAGGGCGGCATCCCGCGTGAAAAACGAGATGCCGCTTTTGCTTAAATTTCGATAGTCCCCGTGAAGTCGGTGTTGGCATCGCCAGTCAGCCAGACTTTTCCGTCCTCCTGATAGCGGACGACGAGCGTGCCGCCGGGCAGGCGCACATCAATGTCCGCACCGCGGGTGCAGAAGCCGTTTTCGACTGCCGCGACTGCCACCGCGCACGCGCCCGTGCCGCATGCCGCCGTTTCGCCGATGCCGCGCTCCCATACGCGCATCACGATGTCGTTCTTGTCCACAATCTGGGCGAACGACACGTTCACGCGTTCCGGGAACATGCTGTCCGTCTCAATCTGCGGGCCCACCTGCTCCAGCGGGATGCGGTTTACATCCTCCACGAAGATAACGACATGCGGATTGCCCATGCTGACGCAGCTGATTTCGCGCTTTTCGCCCGCAAGGAAGACAGGGCGCATCATCACGCGGTCGCCGTCGAGCTTGACGGGAATCTTCGCCGGAGCAAACGCCGGGCAGCCCATGTCCACCAGCACGGAGAACACCTGATCTTCGCGGATGAACAGCTTCGCTGTCTTAACGCCGCTGCCAGTCTCGACCGCCATTTCGGCTTTGCGCACATGGCCGTTCTCGTACAGGTACTTGCAGACGCAGCGCAGGGCATTGCCCGCCACCGAGCCTTCCGTGCCGTCGGCATTGAACATGCGCATCTTCGCATCAGCGATGGTCGAGGGCATAATCAGCACAATACCGTCCGAGCCGACACCCGTGCGGCGGTTGGACAGGCGCACAGCCAGCGATTCGGGGCTTTCCACCGTCTGGTCGAAGCAATCGAAGTACAGGTAATCATTGCCCGTGCCGCGCATCTTGGTGAAAGTCAGCTTCTTGTGCTTGGTGCGCATGTTGTTGATGTCCACCAATTCGACGTTGCCCAGCGAGTAGCGGCTGGTCAGCGCGTTGGCGAGGGCATTCGCCGTGTCAAGGCTGGTGAACAGCGGGATGCCGCGTTCGACTGCCTTGCGGCGCATCCGGACGGATTCCAGCTGCGGCAAACGCCCCTTGTTGGACGTGGAAATGACGTACTGCACCTGCCCCATTTCCAGCATTTTCTCCTGCGCTTCCTTCTTCACGACGGCGGCGTACAGCCCATGCTCCTGCATGGCGCGCGCCGTGCCGGGCGTGGCGAAAATGTTGAAGCCGAGCTTTGCGAACTTGCGCGCGCAGTCAATGGCTTCCGGCTTGTCCTTGTCGCGGACGGAAACAAGAATGCCGCCCTGATGGCGCATCTTGTAGCCCGCGGCGACGAGTCCCTTGAAGATGGCCTCCTGCAGGTTCGTGCCGATGCCCAGCACTTCGCCGGTGGACTTCATCTCCGGGCCGAGGTGAGTATCGACATCCGCCAGTTTCTCGAAGGAGAAGCACGGCACCTTGACCGCGTAGTACGGGCTTTGCCGGTACAGCCCCGTGCCGTAGCCCATGTCGCGAATCTTTTCGCCCAGCATCGCGCGGACGGCGAGGTCAACCATCGGCACGCCCGTCACCTTGCTGATATACGGCACGGTGCGGCTGGCGCGCGGGTTCGCCTCAATGACATAGACTTCGTTATGATAGACGATATACTGAATGTTGATAAGCCCCAGCGTACCGAGCTCCAGCGCAATCTGCCGCGTGACCTCAATCAGCCGCTGCGTCATCGCGCCGGTCAGGTTCCACGCGGGATAGACAGCGATGGAGTCGCCGGAGTGGATGCCGGAGCGCTCGACGTGCTCCATGATGCCGGGAATCAACACGTCCGTGCCGTCGCAAATCGCGTCCGCTTCCGCTTCGATGCCCATCAGGTACTGGTCAATCAGCACCGGGTTTTCGATGCCCTGCGCGAGGATAATGCGCATGTACTCAATGATGTCGCTGTCCTGATAGGCGATAATCATGTTCTGACCGCCCAGGACATACGACGGGCGCACCAGCACCGGGTAGCCCAGCTCGTTCGCCGCCGCCACCGCCTCTTCGCTCGTCATGACCGTGCGGCCCTTGGCGCGCTTGATGCCGTACTTCTCCATCGCCGCATCGAAGCGCTCGCGGTCTTCCGCCGCGTCAATCATATCCGCCGACGTACCCATGATGCGCACGCCCGCCTGCTCCAGCGCGTGAGTCAGCTTAATCGCCGTCTGCCCGCCGAACGCCGCGACGACGCCAACCGGCTTCTCCGTCGCAATCACGCCCAGCACGTCCTCCGCCGTCAGCGGCTCGAAGTACAGGCGGTCAGCGGTATCAAAGTCGGTCGAAACCGTCTCCGGGTTGTTGTTGATCATCACGACATCGTAGCCCGCCTGTTTGAGCATCCACACGCAGTGGACGGACGCATAGTCGAACTCGATGCCCTGACCGATGCGGATCGGGCCGGAACCCAAGACGACGACGCACGGCTTCTTCGGGCGCTCATCGAGGAACTCCTTCGCTTCGTTCTCATCGTCATAGGTTGCGTAGAAGTAAGGCGTTTCCGCCGCGAATTCCGCCGCGCAGGTATCGACCATCTTGTAGACCGGGTCGCGGTGCATCGGCACTTTTTCGCCCGACAGGCGCTCAATCGCCTTGTCCGGATAGCCCATCTTCTTCGCGCGCAGATACGTCTCCGCGTCGATGTTGCCCTCTTTCAGGCGGCATTCCATGTTGTACAGGTTCAGGTACTTATGGAGGAAGAAGTAGTCGATTTTCGTGATTTCGTGCAGCTTTTCCAGCGTCACGCCGCGCGCAATCGCCTCGTACATTGCAAACATGCGCTGGTCGGTGCACTTGCCGATAAGCTCCAGCAGCTCATCCACGGTGAGATTCGCCATCGACTTCATCCGCAGCGTGTCGCAGCCGATTTCCGCGCCGCGAACCGCCTTCATCAGCGCCTGCTCGACGTTCACGCCAATCGCCATCACCTCGCCGGTCGCCTTCATCTGCGTGCCAAGGGTGCGCTTGCCGTACACGAACTTGTCAAACGGCCACTTCGGGATTTTCGCCACGATGTAGTCCAGCGCGGGTTCAAACGCGGCGCAGGTCTTGCCCGTCACGGCGTTCTTCATCTCGTCCAGCGTATAGCCGATGGCAATCTGCGCGGCGCACTTGGCAATCGGGTAGCCCGTCGCCTTCGACGCAAGGGCGGAGGAACGGCTGACGCGCGGGTTGACCTCGATGACGGCATAGTCGAACGTATCAGGATTAAGCGCGAACTGGCAGTTGCAGCCACCCTCGACTTCCAGCGCGGTGATGATGTCCAGCGCGGCGCGGCGGAGCATCTGGTACTCCTTGTCCGCCAAGGTCAGCGCGGGCGCAACGACGATGGAGTCGCCCGTATGCACGCCGACGGGGTCGATGTTTTCCATCGAGCAGACGGCAATCACGTTGCCCAGCTTATCGCGCATGACCTCGAATTCGATTTCCTTCCAGCCGGAAATGCACTTCTCGACCAGAATCTGCGTAATCGGCGATAGGCGCAGACCATTCTCAGCGATTTCCGCCAGTTCCTTTTCGTCTTGGCAGATGCCGCCGCCCGAACCGCCCAGCGTGTACGCCGGACGCACAATCACGGGGTAGCCGATGGTCTTGGCGAACGCCAGCGCATCCTCCACCGTCTCCACGACTTCCGACGGAATGACGGGCTGGTGGATGGAGAGCATCGTGTCCTTGAACTGCTGGCGGTCTTCCGCCTTTTCAATCGTCTCGCACTTGGCGCCCAGCAGCTTCACGCCGTGCTGTTCAAGGAAGCCCTCCTTCGCCAGCTGCATGGAGAGGGTCAGACCGCTCTGCCCGCCCAGCGTGGACAGCAGGGAGTCCGGCTTTTCCTTGAGGATGATGCGGCGCAGGGTTTCCAGCGTCAGCGGCTCAATGTAAATATGGTCGGCGGAGGAATGGTCGGTCATGATGGTCGCGGGGTTCGGGTTGACCAGCACGACTTCCAGCCCCGCGTCCTTCAAGGCGCGGCACGCCTGCGAACCGGCGTAGTCAAATTCGGCAGCCTGACCAATCACAATCGGGCCGGAGCCGATAATCATTACTTTGTGCAGATCGGGATTCAGCGGCATTCCTTATTCCCTCCCATCATGGCAATAAAGCGGTCGAACAGGAAGCGGGTGTCAAGCGGGCCGCCGCACGCTTCCGGGTGGAACTGGACGGAGAACGCGGGCATGTCGGTATAATCAACGCCCTCGCAGGTGCCGTCGTTGCCGTTGACAAAACGCAGGGACGCGTTTTCCGGCAGCGTGTCGCAGTCCACCGCATAGCCGTGGTTCTGGCTCGTCATGTAGGACAGCCCGGTCTTGACGTCCTTCGCGGGCTGATTTGCGCCGCGGTGGCCGTACTTCAGCTTGACGGTCTTTGCGCCCTGACTGAGCGCCAGCAGCTGATGCCCCAGGCAGATGCCGAAGGTGGGGATGCGGTGGCGCATGAGTTCGCGCAGGTTCGCAATCACGGCGGTGTTATCCGCCGGGTCGCCGGGGCCGTTGGACAGCATCAGTCCGTCGGGATTCAGGTTCAGGATTTCCTGCGCCGTCGCGCTCGCCGGAACAACCGTGACCGCACAGCCGCGCTTTTCGAGTTCACGCTGGATGTTCGCCTTTGCGCCGAAGTCCCAGAGGACGACGTTGTGGATGCCCCGCTTCTTCGCGGGCTGAACGCCGTCGCACGTCACGTCCTGAATCGACGGATGGAACGGCAGCACCTTCAATTGCGCGCAGATTTTCTCCGGATTCTCCGGCTTCTCGGTCAGTAGCGCGGCATTCATCACGCCCGCATTGCGGATAACGCGGGTCAGCGCGCGGGTGTCCACCCCCGTCAGGCAGGGAATGCCCTGCGCTTTGAGGTAATCATCGAGCTTGCCTTGGCAGCGGAAGTTGCTCGGCTCATCGCAGAGTTCCCGGACGATATACGCGGACAGGCGCGGGCGCGGCGACTCGAAATCCTCCGGAATCACGCCGTAGTTGCCAATGGTCGGGAACGTCTGAATGACGATTTCCCCTTCGTAGGACGGGTCGGTCAGGGTTTCCAGATAGCCTGTCATCGCCGTGGTGAACACCAGCTCCGCCATGACCGGCTTCGCAGCGCCCATCAGCGTGCCTTCGTAAAGCTGACCGTTGGCCAGCAGCAGATAGCCCTTCATGCTCGTTTCCTCCATTTTTCTATTGGGGCAAAAACCGCGTGTTGCTTACCAGTCTTTCTTGTCCGCCATAACAGCAACCATGACTGCCTTCTGCGCGTGCAGGCGGTTCTCCGCCTCATCGAAAATCTGGTCGGCGTGGGATTCAAACACATCCGCCGTGATTTCCTCGCCGCGGTGCGCGGGCAGGCAGTGCTGCACCATGCAGCCCAGATGCGCCTTCGCCAGCAGCTCCGCGTTAATCTGATAGCCGCGGAACGCCTTCTCGCGCACCGCCTTTTCTTCCTCCTGCCCCATCGAAGCCCACACGTCAGTGAAGATGACGTCCGCATCCTTCGCCGCTTCTTCCGGGCTTTCGGTCATGAAGAACTTGCCGGGGTACTGCTCGGTGAACGAGAGCACCTGCGCGTCCGGCTGATACGCCTTCGGGCAGGCAATAGACACATGCGCGCCCATTTTGAGGAAGCCGACAATCAGCGAATTGGCCATGTTGTTGCCGTCGCCGATGTAGCACATATTCAGCCCCTCAATGCGCCCCTTGTACTCGCGCACGGTCTGCAAATCCGCCAGCACTTGGCAGGGGTGGCAGAAGTCCGTCAAGCCGTTGATAATCGGGATGCTGCCCACGCGCGCCAGCGTTTCCACTTCTTCCTGCGCAAAGGTGCGAATCATGATGCCGTCCAGATAGCGGCTCAGGACGCGCGCAGTGTCCTCCACCGGTTCGCCGCGGCCAATTTGCAGATCGCGGCTGGACAGGAACAGCGCATGACCGCCCAGCTGGTACATGCCCGTCTCAAAGCTGACGCGCGTGCGGGTCGAGGACTTCTCAAAAATCATGCCCAGCGTTTTGCCTTTGAGGATGTGGTGCTCCACGCCGGCTTTGGTTTCCGCCTTCAGGCGGTCAGCGAGGTCAAGCAGCTCCGTGATTTCTTCCTTGCTCAGGTCGAGGAGCTTCAGCAGATGCTTCATGGGAATTCCCTCCATCATTCTTCGCAGATGTCGCAGAAGTATAAAGCTGCATATTGATGCACATTTTCTGTATACGTATCATGGTTTCTTTCGTTTTCCCGCCCGAACCGAGGCGCACCGAAATGTGTCGGGTTCAGGGGAAACAACCAGATTCTGGTGAAACTTAGGCACACGAAAATCGGCGCGTCAGCACACCTGCCGAACATTATAGCATAGAATAGCAGCGAGGGCAAGGGATGAAACCACTGCCCGGCGCATAAATTTTGAATGGTGGGCGCAAAACCCGCCGAAAAGTGCAAACAGGAGGGAAACAGGCATGGAACAGCAAGGTCGCAGAGCCATCGGGCGCGTCTGTCCGCGCGGGGCGGAGAGCTACACTTGGCAGGAGGGCGACACCGCCGAGCGTATCGCCCGTACATACGCCACCACCGTGCAGGCGCTGCAGGTCATCAATCCCGGCGTCGATTTTGCCACGTTGACCGCCGGGGAGGAAATCTGTCTGCCCAATTTCATCTATACCTGCATCAGCGGTCAGCCGTATGTGGTTGAAGACGGCGACACGTTCGCGTCGATTGCCGCGCGGCTGGACATTACGACCTTCGAGCTCGCCGAGCGGAATCCCGGCGTGTCACAGAACAATCTCACGGTCGGACAGGTGCTATGTGTTCCGGCAAAAGCGGACAGCGCCGACGACGCCCAGACGCCCGCCGTCCCCCTGCCGGATGACGGTGAGTACCCTGCCCTGCCTGATGACAGCCAAACGCCCGTGATTCCCCTGCCGGACGACGGCGAATATCCCGCCCTGCCTGATACGCCGACCCGTGTCTGTCCGTCAGGATACACGCTGTCCGCGGTGCAGTCGGGGCAGAGCTACGCGGATTTGCTGGTGCAGCACAACGTCAGCTATCGGGCGATGCGCAGCGCGAATCCGCAATTGATGCCGGGCTACCTGATTGCGGGCACCGCGTACTGTGCGCCGCCGTCCGGCACGCGGCAGACGTGCGCCGGCTTGCGCTCGTACACCATTCAACCACGGGAGACGCTGGACACGCTGGCGGTGCGCTTTCGGACGACGCGGGGGCGGCTGCTCTCGCTGAACCCGACGCTGCTGCCCAGCGACTTCTCGTCGGGAACGGTGATTTGCATCGGCTAAGCAAAAAGGGCAAGGATGCGTTCTGCACCCCTGCCCTGCTTTTAGTTCTGGTAATGAATCCCCTGCTGCTTTTTCAGTTCATACGACACAACTTCGCCGCCGTCCAAATCCACCTTGTGCATATCCACCGCGCAAATCTGCTGGTTGCCGTAGGTCGTGTAGTAGTAGACCCCCGTGTCGGCGTTGCAGCAGCTTGTGTACACCGTGATTTCATACCCATGCGGCAGGTGGGCGCAGCCGCGCGGGTGCGCCACGCCGCCTAAAATGTGGAAGAACTGTCCGACGCTCTCCTCCTCGCTGTCCCCGGAGACGGAGTTGTTCGTCAGGAACGCCGCACGGACGAACCGCGACCACGGCGACCAGTCGCCCGGCAAGCCAATCGCGCCCGTGCATCGTCCGCCCACCTTCAGCGGCAGCGTGGGCGCAAAGCGATTCACCGGCTCTTCCGGCGAAAGCGCCTGATAGTGCGCCAGATTCTCCAATTGCAATGGCAGCGGCGGCTCGTTCGTCATCACGTTCGACCAGTTGTCGTAGACGTGCAGCCCGTCCGCCATCGACTCGACGACGATGCAGCCTTCGCGGTCGTCAATCATCCAGTGCAGCGGCGACGGCGGGAGCTGCTCGCTGAAGCCATCGCGGGTGATGTTCAGGCGCTGGAGCAGCGTTTTCGCCTCTTGGACGCTTTCGCACTGCCCCAGAATGTACGGAATCAGCTCAAAGCTGGCGATGTTCGCGCAATCCGGCTTCACGTCGTGATACACGGCGCTCGCGGGGAAGTTCAGCCCCGCCATGCTCAAGCCCTTCTCGTTCGTCGCTTCATAATATAAAGGCATTCCGCCAACGACGAACGCCATGCCAATCATGGCGAAATGGTCGCTGTTCGTCCCCTCGTGCCGGAAATGGAACGGATAGCGCCGCGGCGTGATGGCAACGGTCTCCTGATAGCTGTACTCCAAGTCAAGGTTTCTGCCGAAATAGTGGTCGCGCGTGGTCAGGCGAATCGCGGTACACATGATGCTTATCCTCCTTCTGCTGATGAGGGTAGTATAGCACGAAATGCGCGTTTGCACAAGCGGTTTCGCGGCTTCTTGCGGAATTTTCCAGCCATCAGCGGCGGATTTTCGCCTGATGCGCGAATTTTGCATTTTCGTCCGCAATGTTCATGCTGAGTACACACGAATCCGCTACAATGTGCATAAGAATCGACAGAAGGAAGGCTTTCCTCATGGTGGAAAAAGTGCTGGTATGCCTGCTGGCGGGCTTAGGCGCTGGCTTAGGCACGGGATTCGCGGGCATGAGCGCCGCGGCGGTCATCAGCCCGATGCTGATTACGTTCTTGGGCATGGAGCCGTATGAGGCGGTCGGCATTGCGCTGGCGAGCGACGTGCTGGCGAGTGCCGCAAGCGCGTGGACATACGGCAAAAACAAGAATCTCGACATTCGCAACGGCTTGCTGATGATGGCGGCGGTGCTTGCGTTCACGGTCGTAGGCAGCTACGTCGCAAGCCTTGTGCCGAGCCGAACGATGGGCAGCTTCAGCGTGCTGATGACGATGCTGCTGGGCATCAAGTTCATCATCCGCCCGGTGATGACGACGCGCGAAGCCATGCAGAACGTGAGCAAAAAGAAGCGCATGGTGCAGTCGATTGTCTGCGGCGCGTTCATCGGCATGATTTGCGGCTTCGTCGGCGCGGGCGGCGGCATGATGATGCTGCTGATTCTGACCTCCGTCATGGGCTACGAGCTGAAAACCGCCGTTGGCACGAGCGTGTTCATCATGGCGTTCACGGCGCTGACGGGCGCGGTCAGCCACTTCACCATCGGCGGATCGCCGGACGGATGGACACTGGCGCTGTGCATGGCGTTCACGCTGCTGTTCGCGCAGATTGCCGCGAAAATTGCGAACAAATCGAAGCCGGAGACGCTCAACCGGGTGGTCGGCGTGGTTTTGGTGGTGCTGGGCGTTGTGATTCTGGCGGTGCAGTATCTGGGGTGATTGTCGCTTGTTGCAGCGAAAGACGTGCTTGATATTCAATATCAGGCATGTCTTTTTTGCTGCTCCAGCCGCGTCCGCGGACGCGAAACCCTCTGCGACAAAGCACGCAATTATAGGAAGTGAAATCATCCGCATCCGCCAAGATCATCATCCGCATTCAAAGAAGCCCGAACCATCGCTGATTCGGGCTTCTTTTTGCCTTAGTTCATCGGTACATACTCAAAGTCGATTTCAATCGTCTTGATTTCGGCGATGACAGCATCGTTGCGGTTGATGGGGGTCGGCGTTGCGCCGGCGAGGTTGCCGCCGGGCAGACGCGCGGTCTTGGGCACGCTCGTCACCCATTCGTTGTACAGATTCACGCGCGTGCACACGCCGTCGTCAGAGGTCGTGTAGGCGCGGCCCTTCAGGCGGTAGATTTCGCCGTTGATGCGCACTTCCTTGATGTTAACGAGGTAGTTCGGGTACAGCGCTTCGCCGTTGCTGATGCCGATGGCGGCAAACGCGACGGATGCGGAGTAACCCTGCGCCGTGCCGGTGAAATCCAGCCCGACAGTGTACTTGCCTTCGCCCGTGATGATGGCGTTGGTCGCGACAAGTCCCTCGGAGATGGCGTCCGCGTTGTAGGTATCGCCGACGCTGTGGGTGAGCGCCCAGCTGCCGTCGTTCCACATAATCCACGCCAGCGCGGTCTGGTCATCCACGACCACGGCATCTTGCAGGAAGGTCACGGGGGCTTCCGCTGCAGCAGCCGCTGCTTCCGCCGCAGCAGCCGCCTGCACATCCGCATAATCCTGACCTTCTTCGTTCGCCTGACGCTTCTCCTGATACATCGCCAGAATATCGTCATCCGCGAAGGTCTGGGACACGCGCTTGTACAGCCCGCTGCAATCCCACAGGCAGTTCGTCAGGTTGTACTTGGTGCAGGCGTCAAGGAACGCCGTGTGGTACGCCAGCGTGTTGTCCTTCAGCCCGTCGCTGCACGGCAGCGCGCCGTATTCGCCGATGACCACGCCGTAGCCCGCCTCGGTGAATTTCGTCATCTTTGCCAGCTGCTGATCCATGTACTCATAGTCGCTCACTTTGCCCCACTTGGTGGCGCTCACCGCGCTGGACGCGCCGCAGTACGACCACGGATCGTAGTAATGGACAGAAACCATCAGCTTGCTGTCCGCGGTGTCCTTGGGCATCTGGAAGCGATCGTCGCAGGTCTGGTTAATGTCGGTGCTGTAACCCGCAATCAGTAGGAAGCGGGCCGCGTTGTTACCGCCCGTCGCGCGGACGACATCCACAAACGTCTGGTTGATTTCGTTCGTCAGCGCGTACCGCTCGTCGTCGTTCAGGTAGGTAACGACGGAATCGGAGCAGTACAGCGGGGAATTCTCGTCGAAGCGGCCGCCGAGCTCCTCGTTTGCGCTCTCGAAAATCAGGTAATCGGAGTAATCACGGAAGCGTTCGGCAATCTGCTGCCACATGCCCTTGTAGGCTTCCATGGCCAGCGCGCGGGTTTCGGCGCTTTCCGAACCGAACATGCCATACCAGCCGCCATCCCAATGGTCATTGATGATGACGTACATGCCCGCCTTGCGCGCATAGCGGACAACTTCCTCCACGCGGTCCATGTAGTCGGCGTCGATGGTGTAGTCGCCTTCGTAGAGGTGGGTGGCGTTGGTCATCCAAGCCACGGGAATGCGGATGGTGTCAAAGCCCGCCGCTTTCATGCCGTCAATCATGGCCTGCGTCGTTTTCGGCTGACCCCAGTGCGTCTCATAGCTAAGGGGCGTGTTCGTCTTGATGCCGACGTTGTTGTCGCAGGCTTCCAGGGTGTTGCCGAGGTTGATGCCGTTGCCCATCAGGCGGGTAGCCTCCAGCGCCGTCAAGCCCTCGCGCATCACGCCGTTATCCACCGCTTCCGCCTCTTCCGCCGACCCTACGCAGGGAATCAGCATCAGCACCGCCAGCATCAGGCTGAACAGGTGCAGGAACCGCTTCTTCATATCCATCGTTCCTTTCTTCTGCGTATTTGACCGCAGTTTCCTTTTAATTATAGCATCAGCGAAATCGTTTTGTCAATGGATATTTGTCTGTCTATGCATATTTTCATGCCATATCTGCCAAGTTTCCGGTGGATTTTCGCTGTCTTTTACGAAAAAACGGTTTCGTATCGAAAATTGGTTTTCGTTCGACGATTATCTATTGATTTGAAGAAAAAAAACAGCCTCCCGGCACAATCCATGTCGGGAGGTTGCTTTGGACGGGTTGATTACTCAATCGTCAGGTAGAGCGCCAGATTTTCCGCCGTCGCGGGCACGAAGGTCACATCCGCCTTTTCGTTCTGCGCGTTGATGACCGCGGTGAAGGCATCTTCATCCGCCGCTTCGCCGTTCACGAAATAGACGACGGTTCCGTTTTCATCCAGCTTGCTTTCCGCCAGCTCATTGTACTGCGCATCGCGGTTCTCGTCCTTGTAGAAGGTCGCCACGCCGGATTCCAGCGCGCTGCTGCTGAAGGAGAAGGAGCCATCTTCCTTCAGGCCAATCATCGCGCGGTAGTAGAAGCCGTACGCGCAGATGACTTCATCGGCGCTGGTCAGCACCAGATAGCCCAGTACTTCGTCGTTCACGGTCACATTCAGCACCACGTCGAGCTTGCCGTCGCCGTCCACATCCAGCACAGCGAAGGAATCATAGCCCGCGCCCTCGGTGAACTCGTCGTTCAGGGCATCCTGCAGGGTCTTGTTCGTCTTGTCAGAGGGAACATAGACCTCGCTGCCGCCGTTCAGCACAGCCGCAATCGCCGGCAGATCCGCCGGGTCGCCCACCATATCCGCAACGGGGCTGGCAACAGGGCTGGCGACCGTGCTGGCAACGGGACTCGCGGTTTCCGCCACGGCAAACACGCACAGCATCATGGACAGCGCCATCATGATTGCAAGGAACTTCTTCATGTTCATTTTCCTCTCTTTCTTTTCCAGAATATTTTCGCTGCGGAGAGCCGCCGCGAAAGTTTCGTTCCATTCTTTAGGAACAAAAAGCAGTATATCACATTTTCGTCCAATTGTCGATGGCGAATTGTAAATTCTATGCGAAAAAATGGTCATAATTTGTCCTTATTCTGCATATCATTCGCTTTTATGCTGTTTTTTTCTTTCATATTCGGCAAAAAAGATGCGGATGAGGCGCTTTTTTTACCTCGTCCGCATTCTTTTCATTTTTGACTTTATCCCAGCAGCATCCGGTCATTGTTGATTTCGCTGCCGCTTGCTTTTTCAAACATCACCAGCAGGTCTTCGACGTGAATGCGCTTCTTCGTTTCCGCGTCGATATCGAGGATGATTTTGCCCTCATGCATCATGATGGTGCGGTTGCCGTACTCCAGCGCGTCTTTCATGTTATGCGTCACCATCATGGCCGTCAAGTGATTTTCCGCAATGATTTTCTGCGTCAGCGTCAGCACGTTTTTCGCCGTTTTGGGGTCAAGGGCGGCGGTGTGCTCATCCAGCAGGAGGAGTTTCGGCTGCTTGATGGTCGCCATCAGCAGCGTCAGCGCCTGCCGCTGTCCGCCGGAAAGCAGACCAACCTTGCTGCTCATGCGGTCTTCCAGCCCCAGCCCCAGCGTCGCCAGCTTTTCGCGGTACTCGTCGCGTTCCTTCGCCGTGATGCCCCAGCGAAGCGTCCGCCCCTGCCCGCGGCGATACGCCAGCGCGAGGTTCTCCTCAATGTTCATCGTTGCCGCTGTGCCGTTCATCGGGTCTTGGAACACGCGCCCCAGATACTTCGCGCGCTTGTATTCCGGCAGGTGCGTCACATCCACGCCATCAATGACGATGCTGCCGCGGTCCACCATGAACGTGCCCGCGACGGCGTTGAGCGTCGTGGATTTGCCCGCGCCGTTGCCGCCAATCATCGTGACGAAATCACCTTCCGCCAGATGGAGATCAACATCCGCCAATGCACGCTTCTCGGTAATCAAGCCGGGATTGAAGGTCTTTGCAATATGATTGATATCAAGCATTCTGCTTCTCCCCCTTTCGAGCGCTGCGGGCGGTAAAAAGCTGGCTCTTCCAGTGCGGCACGGCGAGGAACATCGCCACAACCAGCGCCGTGAGCAGCTTCAGGTAGTTTGTGGGCAGACCCAGCCACAGCACCACCTGCATGACGATGTAGTAGATGATGGCGCCGATGGACACGGCGATGAGCTTCGTGGCAAAATTGCGGAAAATCTTGCCAAACAGCACTTCGCCGATGATAACTGCCGCCAAGCCGATAACAATCGCGCCGCGCCCCATGCTGACATCCGCATAGCCCTGATACTGCGTCAGCAGCGCGCCGGAGAGCGCCACTAAGCCGTTGGACAGCATCAGCCCGACGACCTTCGCGCGCCCGGTATTGATGCCCTGTGCGCGCGCCATGTTGACGTTTGCGCCCGTTGCGCGCAGTGCACAGCCATACTCCGTGCCGAAGAACCAGTACAGCAGCGCAATCACTGCCGCGGTAATAATGAGCAGCAGCAGAATTGGGTTGTCAAGCGAAAAATTGCGCACGTTGCGCAGGGACACCAGCAGGTCATACTTATTCGCATTCACCGCCGTGTTCGCCTTGTTGCTCATGATGCCAAGGTTGATGGAATAGAGCGCAAGCTGCGTCAGAATGCCCGATAGGATGGCAGGAATCCCCATCCATGTGTGGAACACACCCGTCACCAAGCCCGTCAGCATCCCGACGACGAACGCCGCCACCAGCGCCACCCACGCGTTGCAGCCGCTGATGATGAGCATCGCCGCGACCGCGCCGCCAGTGGCGATGGAGCCGTCCACCGTCAAGTCCGCCACGTCCAGAATGCGGTAAGTAATGTAGACGCCAATGGCCATAATGCCCCATATGACGCCCTGAGAAACCGCGCCGGGCAAGGCGTTGAGCAGCTTCATAATTTCCACGGAATCTTCCTCCTACTATAACGCAAGCGAAGCCATAAGGCGAAATGCCCTATGGCTTCGCAAAATGTATCGATTGATTAGTCCATCGGGACGTAGTCGTCCGGGACGGTGATGCCCAGCGCTTCGCAGATCGCGGCGTTGTACTTCTTGGTGAACTGAGGCGCGAAAGCAATCGGCATGGTGGAAACATCCGCGCCGTTCACGAGGATTTCATACGCCATTTCGCCCGTCTTGTAGCCGAGGTCATAGTAGTTGATGGTCAGCGTCGCGGCACCGCAGCCGCGGCAAATGCCTTCCTCACCCGCGATGACCGGCACTTTCGCCGGCACGACGACGTTGGCAATCGTTTCGCTGTAGGCAGCGGCTGTGTTGTCCGTCGGGATGTAGAGCACGTCGCATTCAGTCGCCTGCTGCGCCATGGACGCAACGTCGTTGGAGTCGGTGAAAGCGTATTCCTTGCAGGTGATGCCCTTCGCTTCCAGCTCCGCCTTCACAACGCCAATCTGATAGGCGCTGTTCGCTTCCGCCGAGCAGTAGAGCAGCGCAACCGTCTTTGCTTCCGGGAACAGCTCCACAATCATGTTCGCCTGACCGTCCAGCGGGGCGAGGTCGCTCGTGCCGGAAACGTTGATTTCCGTGTAGCCCTTCCAGTCGCTGATTTCCAGCGCCGTGCCGTAGTGGGAAATCGACGTGCCGAGAATCGGAATATCCGCCGTCGCGCTGACCGCCGCCTGAAGCGCGGGCGTCGCGTTCGCCATAATCAGGTCAACCTCCGCCGCCACAAAGCCATTGGCAATCATGGCGCAGGAAGCCGTATCACCCGAAGCGTTCTGCTCATCAAAAACAACCTTGTCGCCAAGCTTCTCCGTCAGCGCGTCGCGGAAACCCTTGGTCGCCGCGTCCAGCGCCTCATGCTGCACCAGCTGCAAAATGCCGACGTGATACGTCTTTTCTTCCGCGCTCGCCATCGTCAGGCAGGTCAGCGCCATACACAGCGCCAGCAAAACCGCAAACATCTTCTTCATACAGGGAAACCTCCTTCAAATACTACTCGCTTCCGCAAAAGCCGAAGCGTTTCTACATGGAAAAGTGTACCGTATCCTTCGCCGCGTGTCAAGACCGGGAAGCGGAAAGGACAAAAAGAAAACAAAACAAAAAAAACAATGCGGAACGCGGAATTTGTCATTTTCCTTGACAAAGCGCACCAAATGCTGTATCCTGGACACAGCGAAACCGTTTGTTCTTTATCGAAAGGAGTGTTTTTTCATGCGGAAAATCCTCTCCCTGCTGCTGATTCTTGCCCTTTTTCTCCCCTGCGCGCTGGCGGAAACGCCGCAGGGCATTGACCTCGCGCTGACCTCCACCTATGGCGACGGTCTCTCCCTGCGGATGACGGCTGACTTAGGCGAAACGCCGTTCTGCTCGCTGACGCTGCCTTCGGGGCAGATTGACCTCGCCTTCTCGCCGGACAAGGGGCTTTGCGTGCAGTCGGGCAGTCAGTGGGCGCAATTGCTGGTGGAAGGCCATCCGGTGGATGCGGCGCTGCTGACCACGCCGCTCAAGCTGCTGGATGGGCGCTCCCCGTCGGAAGTGCTGGGGCTGTTGGCGGAGGATGTCAACAAGATGCTCGCGCCTTTTGATTCCACTGATACGTTTTTGATGACGCTGATGAAGTCGCCCGCGTTTGCGCGCATCATCAGCGACTTGTACGTCACCACGCAGACCGGGACGGTCGCCTTGTCGTCTAAGCCGCTGAACGCACTTGTGGCTTCGCTTTGGACTGACCTCGACCATTTAACCATTGTGGACGGTTTCAACTTCTCCAGCGAATATTGGAATTTATTGAGTGCACTCATCCACTCTGATGTCGCATACGACTTGCTTTCCAAAGCCTCTGATGACCGCTTGATTCCCGATTTCACGCTTTACGGGCAGGTTGATGCCGAAAGCGGCTCGCTGACGTTCACCAATCAAGTGATTGAGTGGGCAAAATTGACCTATGAGCAAACTGCGCCGCAATGCTGGCATTATGTGCTGACACTTCCCAATGGCGGCTTAAGCAACACTGTCATTGAAGGCAGCCTGTACTGGCGGAATATCAGTGACTTTGCGCTGAACGGCTATTATGCGGACGATGGGACATCGTTCTCCGTCACTTGCAGCAGCGGACTACTGATTGCGGGCATTGACGGCGGTTACAGCCTGTCCGTCATCTCCATTGGCGACACGTTCAGCATCCGCCTGAAGGAATCCAGTTCGGACGTTTTCTCGCTGGAGTACACGCCCGACCGCATTCATGCCGAACTCTCCTGTCCGCCGCTGTTCTACCTTCTGCCCGCTGACACTGGCTTCTTCGTGCTGGACATTACCCCCGCTTCGGACGGCATGGACATTGTCGTGCGGAATCTGACCATGCCCGGTGATTCTTTCTTCGACCTGTTCACCGCCCACATCCGCACCGCGCTCAACGGTCTGATCTGCACCGGCGTGTACGGCGGCACGGCATACCGCCTTGCCCTGACGGAAACGGCAACTGGCTTCAGCCTGCTGCTCTCCCTGCCGGACGGAGATTTCCATCTGGATTTCGCCGCGCTTTCCGACACCAGCTGTTCGCTGACCTTCACCGATGCCGCCGGGCAGCAGGTATCCCTGACTGGCTCACTCTGCACGCCTGAATCCCCCGTCATTCCGGATACCATCGGTACCATTGAGCTGACGCAGCTGCTGGATGGCCTCTTCTAAATCAACCAAATTCCCTAAAAAAGGCGTTTTCGGATGCACACGTTCCGAAAACGCCTTTCCTATTTATTTCAGCATTTCTGCCGGGATTTCCGCCGCCATCCGCTGATAGCCTACCTTGCTTGGGTGCAGGTGGTCGCCGGAATCGTATTCGGGCAGGAAGAAATCAGGGTGCGCCGGGTCGCGCAAGGCGCGGTCAAAGTCAATGCAGCCGTCAATCAACTCGGTCATACGGATGAAATCATTGTAAGCGTGGCGCAAGTCCTGCCGGAAGGGCGCGTCAGTGCGCCAGCCGCCCATGGGCAGCAGCGTGCCGACGTAGACGCGCAAGCCCATCCCCCGCGCCTGCTGGATGTACGTCTTGAGTCCGCTGATAAGCTCGTCCGCCGTCGGCAAATCGCTCATCGGGCGGAAGGGGTTCACCTGCGTGCCGACAGGGTGGATGATGTCGTTGATACCCTGCTGGATGATAACGGCATCCGCGCCGTCGGTCGGCACTTCATGCGCAAAGCGTTTCGCGCCCATCAGCCCGTAGGATTCATACGTCAGGCAGTGATATTCGCGCAGAATCCGCGATCCGCTGGTGGCGCGGCGGATGATGGCGGTATGCTCAAAGCCGTCTTTGCGGCAACGGAGCTGCAAATCATCCGGCCAGTCCTGCGCGGTGATGGAGTCGCCATAACAGATGATGGCGCGGTTCTCCGGCGCAGTACGCACGGACACATTGCTGAGGAAGTAGGTCAGCTGCGTCTTGCGGGATGTGTCCATCGAAATATTGAGGTTCTCCGTTTCGTCGCCGTTGGCGTACAGCCCGCCGGACAGCGCGCCGCAGGTGAACACGACGCTGCGCATGAGCGTGAAATCACGCAAATAGAAGCTGACAAGCAGCTTTTCCCCGGCAGTTACGGGCGTTTCCAGCGTGTCGGAAATCGCATTGCCCTCCGCCGGAAGCGTTACGCGGCGCTCGCCCCCGAACGTGACCGGGTGAAACGCGCCGCCGCAGAAAATTGTCACCTTTTCCAGCGTAACCGGCTCCGTGCCGCAGTAATTATCGAACGTCAGGCGCACGCCGCTGCCTGAAAACGGCGCCGCAATCGGATAGCGCAAGGTAATGTCCTTGGCATACCGCTCCGGGCGATTTTCCGCAATGCTGACCGCATTTCCCCACACGCTGACCCACTTCTGCATCCTTTTGGCGCTCCCTTCGCGTTGCTGTTCCCCATCATAGCACATTCCGTGTGCAAATGCAAGTTTCCTATTGTTTCCATATTCGCAACGATTGTTGAGACACCGCAAAATCGGTTGACAACTGCGCATCGAAAATGATAAAATGTGTATATATTCCCCTTGAACAGGAGTGAAAATCGTATGGTCAAAATCATTTCAGACAGCACATCCGACCTGTCGCAGGATCTGCTCGACCGCTATAACATCACGCTGGTGCCGCTGATAGTTCGCTTGGGCGACCAGCAGTACGAAGACCGCGTGAACATCACCTCGGAGGAAATTTTCCGCTGGTCGGACAGCACAAAGAAAGCGCCGACGACTGCCTGTGCGAACGTCTGGACGATTCAAGAAGTTTTCCAGAAGTATCTGGAGACGTATGACGAGATTGTGGCGTTCTCCATCTCCGGCAAAATGTCCGCGACGGGGGCGAACATGGTGGAAGCGGCAGCGGAGCTGGGCGCGTCCGACCGCATCCACGTCGTGGACAGCCAGAGCCTTTCCACCGGCATCGGTCTGCTGGTGATGGAAGCGGCGGTGATGGCGCAGGATGGCAAATCTGCCAAGGAAATTGTGGCGCATGTGACCTCGCTGATTCCGCTGGTTCGCGCGTCCTTTGTCGTCGATACGCTGACGTTCCTGCACCGCGGCGGGCGCTGCTCCGGCGCGGCGGCGCTGATAGGCAGCATGCTGAAGCTGCACCCGAAGATTGTCGTGCGCGACGGTCAAATGCTGGTGGACAAGAAGTACCGCGGCTCGCTCGCCCGCTGCATCCCTGCCTACACGCACGATTTGCACGACGATTTGCTCCGCGCGCGCCCGGAGCGTGTTTTCATCACCCATTCCGGCTGCGACCCGGAGGTCGTCGAGCAAGTCCGCACCTATTTGACGAGCCTGAACTACTTCGATGCGGTCATCGAAACCCGCGCCGGCGGCGTCATCTCCTGCCACTGCGGCCCCGGCACGCTGGGGGTGCTGTTCATCTTGAAGGAGTGACCCCAGAGGCGCTGCCTCTGGACTCCGGCAGGGCTCTGCCCTGCCAAAGGGTCTTCGACCCTCTGGACTCCCTTTCGCGCGATTCAGTTGAGCGCTCTTTCAGGCTATGCCCGCGTGTTGATTGGAGGAGACCAAGGGGCGTTGCCCCTTGACCCCACAAGGGACTTCGTCCCTTGACCCTTTCGCGCGATTGAGTTGAGCGCTCTCTCATACTATGCCCGCGTGTTGATTGAAGGAGACCAAGGGGCGTTGCCCCTTGACCCCACCAAAGGGTCTTCGACCCTCTGGACTCCCTTTCGCGCGATTGAGTTGGTGACACTCCCCTGCTATGCCCGCGTGTTTATTCGCGAACGGGGAAAAGAAGCCGCGATACCCCAAAAGTATGAAGATGGCGACCGAAGGTTTCCAAAGGGCGATCGCAGACTTCGTCTGTTTTCATGCCCTTCGTCGCCTCTGCAGAGGCGAAACCCCTGCGTCTGCCTGTTTCCGCGCCATCAGAAACGCAAAAAAGGCTTGCCATTTCGCCCAAAACGCTATATAATACACGCAGAAGCGGCATTTGGTCTTTCCCTTTCGCCGCTTGACACAAAAAGAGGGGGATATTCTCATGGCTATGGAACTGAAAACCACAGGCGTGAATGGCTTCGTGAAGCCTGCGGAACTGACGAACATGGAAACCCTGCTGAATGCAGTCAATGACGAACTGCTGACCGGCAAGGGCGCGGGCAGTGATTTCCTCGGCTGGCTCGACCTGCCTGTGAATTACGACAAGGAAGAGTTTGCCCGTATCCAGAAGGCGGCGAAGAAAATTCAGAGCGACAGCGATGTGCTGGTTGTCATCGGCATCGGCGGCTCGTACCTCGGCGCGCGCGCGGCCATTGAGTTCTGCAAGGGGCAGATGTACAACGGCGTGCGTGAAAAGGGCATCCCCGAAATCTACTTCGTGGGCAACAACATTTCTTCTTCCTATATCAATGACGTGGTGAAGATTATTGGCGACCGTGACTTCTCCGTCAACATTATCTCCAAGTCCGGCACGACGACCGAACCCGCGATTGCTTTCCGCGTGTTCAAGAAGATGCTGGAAGAAAAGTATGGCGCAGAGGGCGCGAAGGGCCGCATTTACGCCACGACCGACAAGGCGCGCGGTGCGTTGAAGAATCTGGCGAATGTTGAGGGCTACGAGTCCTTCGTCGTGCCGGATGACGTCGGCGGACGCTTCTCCGTGCTGACGGCGGTGGGTCTTTTGCCGATTGCCGCGGCAGGCATCGACATTGCCGCGATGATGAAGGGCGCGGCGGACGCGCGCGAATGCTGCAAGGAGGGCACGTTGGACACCAACCCCGCCTACAAGTACGCCGCGCTGCGCAACATCCTCTATCGCAAGGGCAAGAACATCGAGATTCTGGTGAACTACGAGCCGGCGCTGATGATGACCGGCGAGTGGTTCAAGCAGCTGTTCGCCGAGAGCGAGGGCAAGGACAACAAGGGCATTTTCCCGACGGCGGCGAATTTCTCCACCGACCTGCACTCCATCGGGCAGTTCATTCAGGATGGCACGCGCAGCCTGTTCGAGACGGTTGTGTGGGTGAAGAATCCGCGCAGTGAGCTGGTCATCGAGGCGGCGGACGAGGACATCGACGGTCTGAACTATCTGGCGGGCAAGTCCGTGCAGTTTGTGGACAGCAAGGCGTATCAGGGTACGCTGCTGGCGCACATGGACGGCGGCACGCCCAACATCATCATCGAGATTGACGAAGCCGATGCCTACCACTTCGGCTATCTGGTGTACTTCTTCGAGAAGGCGTGCGGTCTGTCCGGCTATCTGCTGGGCGTGAACCCCTTCGACCAGCCCGGCGTCGAAGCCTACAAGAAGAACATGTTCGCCCTGCTTGGCAAGCCCGGCTATGAAGCCCGCCGCGCCGAACTGGAAGAACGGATGAAGTAAGGGAACTTTGGCGGCAGGAGGAGGAATCCCCTGCCGTTTTTGGAATAGGAGGATGTTTCATGCTGCTTCCCGCCGCCGTGCGTCCCTATGCCGCCGATGTGGACGGCACAGCCAGCCGCGTCCGCTGTGCAATTGCGCTGAACGGCTCGAAGGAACTGCGAATCCAGCTCTGCGGAAGGCTGAAACGCGGGCTTTTCGGGCGGAATCAGCTTCTGGCGGATGGGGACGTGCTTTGCGTTGCGCTTCATCAGCCAGATGGCGACGTTCCGCTTTTTGACAGCCGATGCGACGGCTATGCGAATGTGCTGGATGACAGGCAGCCGCCCGCGCCGATTCCCCTGCATCCGGCGATTTGCCCAAAGTGCCGGAATGCGGCGTTTCATCTGCGGTTGTGCTTTGAGTACCCGGAGGCGGAGGAAGTTTCGGCGTTCGCGAATCCCGGCGATGCGTTCACTTGGATTTGGATTTCCATGCGCTGCACGCGCTGCCACGCGGTGTTTCGGGGCAATTTTGCAGCTGATTGACTTCAGCATCCATCTTGATTTTATCCGCGCTCCCGTCGCCTCTGCGGAGGCGAAGTTGTTACTTTCTGTTGCGACAGAAAGGTTCCAAAGAGCGCCCAGAGGGGGCTGAAGAGGGTGCAAGTCTGGGCTTCAGCCCCCTCTGGACTCCCCCCGCCATCAAAGTTTCTTGCGGGCGGGAGGAGCTTTTCGGCTGGCTTGCTTGATTTCTAACCTATAAAGGCATGATTTCGTGAATAATTTTACTTTCCCAGATTAGTGGCAGCCGCCGCAAGAGGCGCAGTTGCCGGTGCAGCCGGAGGTGGGCTGACCGCCTTTGTCGTCTTCCGTTTCGCCGGTGACAACAAGGCGCAGGATGCGGTTCACGTTGTCCATCATGTCCTGATACTTCTTCTGCGCGTCCCGCATGTCGCGGATGATGGGGCAGTCGTTCATCGCCTGCTGCACGTCTTCCAGTTCCTGCGCGGCTTCGGCAAGCTGCGACGGGTCGATGTCCGGCTTGCGCATCGCCTGTTCGACCGCCGTGCGCTTTTCCATGTAGGCGGCAATCGCCTTCGTCGCGTCTTCGTCCTGCGTCACCTGCTCTTCCAGCGTGTGCATATGCTGGTAAACGTCGCTGTTCAGAATGGCTTCCGCCAGCTTCTGCGCGCACATCATAACTTCTTTCATATTGATTGTCCTTTCTGATTTGCTGCCGGGTCAAATTCTTTCACCCGTGAGCGTGTTGTTCTTCGCGCCCACAATCTTCACGCGGACGATTTCGCCCACGTCTCTTTCCGTGCCGGGGAATGTGACGGACAGCCCGTGCAGCCCGTGGCCGGACACATCCGTGTCGCTGCGGCGGCTGAGTCCCTCCACCAGCACCTCTTCTTCTGTGCCGATGAACCGCTTGAGCGCCTTCTTCTGGCATTCCTCCTGCACCTTCAGCAGTTCCTGAATGCGGCGGGAGGACACGTCTTCCGGCACTTGGTTCGGCATTTTCGCCGCGCCCGTACCCGTCCGGGGCGAATAGATGAAGGTGAACGCGCTGTCATAGCCGACCTCGCGCACGAGGGACAGTGTGTCCTGAAACTGCTCCTCCGTCTCGCCGGGGAAGCCGACGATAATATCCGTCGTCAGGCCGATAGCCGGAATCGCCTCGCGCAGCTTGCGCACACGGTCAAGGTACTGTGCGCGGTTGTAGTGGCGGTTCATCCGGCGGAGGATTTCGTCGTTGCCGTGCTGCACCGGCAGGTGGAACTGCGGCAGGATGTGCTTGGAATGCGCCATCACATCAATCAGCTCGTCGGACAAGTCCTTGGGATGGCTGGTCATGAAGCGGATGCGCGGGATGCCAACATCATCCAGCGCTTTGAGCAGCTGGGCGAACGTGACGGGCGTTTGGAGTCCCTTGCCGTAGCTGTTCACATTCTGCCCCAGCAGCATGATTTCCTTCACGCCGCTGTCACGCAGCGCTTCCGCTTCCGCCACAATCGCGCTCATTTCGCGCGAACGCTCCCGCCCGCGCACATACGGCACGATGCAGTAGGTGCAGTAGTTGTCGCAGCCGTACATAATCGTGATATACGCCGCGTCATGGCGCAGGCGCTGCACGGGCAGACCCTCGGCAATCGTGTTCTGCTCCTCCACCTCCACCACCGCGTGGTCGCTTTCCAGCGCTTTGAGCATCAGTTCCGGCAGGCGGTACAGGTTCGCCGTGCCAAACGCCAAATCCACAAAGCGGTACTGCTTCAAAATCTTCTCCGCCATGCCCGGCTGCTGAATCATGCAGCCGCACACGCCAATCATCAGGCGCGGATTCTTCTTGCGTACTTCCTTGAGCCACGTCACGTTGCCCAAGGCGCGGCGCTCGGCGTTGTCACGCACGCAGCAGGTGTTAAACAGCACAAAATCCGCCGATTCGCGGTCGGCGGCTTCCTCCATGCCCATGTCGCGCAGCATTCCGGCAAGGATTTCGCTGTCGTGCGCGTTCATCTGGCAACCATAGGTCACAACGTGGTAGCTCTTCGGGGCATCCGGCATCAGGCGAATCTGCTGAATGTACTGCCGCTGCTCTTCCAGCTGTTCTTCTGAAATGATGACAGGCTTTCTGTCACTCATGGGCTTCCTCCTGTTTTGCAAGCATTTCCCGCAGCGGCGGACGTGACCGTTTGCGCGTCATTTCCACCAAACCGAGGGAGGTCAAGCCGTGAATCACCGTCTTTACGCGGTCGGACGCGAACGCTTCTTCCAGCGCGTCCAGCACCATCTGCCGGTGTTCCGGGGTCTTCATGTCAATCATATCAATGATGATGATGCCGCTCAAATTCCGCAGGCGCACCTGCCGCGCAATCTCGCCGCACGCTTCCAGATTCAGCCGCAGCACGGTGTCCTCCAATTCGCGCTTGCCGGTGAATTTGGCGGTGTTGACGTCAATCACCGTCATCGCCTCGCACGGGTCGATGACCAGCGTACCGCCGCTGCTGAGCCACACGCGGCGCTCCTGCGCTTTTTTTAGCTGCGACTCAATTTTATAAATGGTCAGCAGGTTTTCAGGAATCACCTGAACTGGCGCAATGCCCGCGGCTTTTTCTGCTACCGCCGGGTCGTCCGTCACAATTTGGTCAATCCCGCGCGGACGATAGTCATCCAGCACGGCGTCGAGCGTGCTTCGCGGCTGCATCAAGATGGACGGCACATGCGCAGTCGGCGCGGCGCGGCGAATCTGCTCCCACTGCTGGAACAGGCGCTCCGCTTCCGCCGCGAGTTCTTCCTCCGGCGCATTCTCCGCCGCCGTGCGCATCACCAAGCCGAAGCGCTCCTGCGCAATCGCCCTGCCCGTCTCCTTCAGCGCCTTCCGCTTGCCATCCTCCGTGATTTTGGACGACACGCCAACCATGCGGCTCATGGGCGTGAGCAGCATCGTCTCCCCGCACAAGCTGATGTCGCGCGTGAGGAACGCACCCTTGACGCCCTGTGCTTCCTTGCGAATCTGCACAATGACCGCGTCGCCCGTTTTCGGGTAGGACAGCCCCGTGTTCTTCTCTTCCAGCGGCAGAAAGCCGTTTTTCTCCTGCCCAATATCGACGAACGCCGCCTTCATCCCCGGCACAATGCGCTCCACGCGCCCCAGCAGCACCGCTTCCGCCGTGTCGCCCTCCTGTGGGAAAAAGACTTCCGCCAGTTTGCCATCTTCCAATATGCCAATCAGCGGCTTTTCGCCCTGATGCACAAGCAATGTTCTCATAGGTTCTCCAAGGGCGTCAGTTCGCCGTTTTCATCCCGACCCAGCAAGCCGTTGCGGATAATCAGCGCATCCGGGGCGTTTTCCAGCCCGCAGAAGGTGCTAAGCGCACTTAACAGCATATCCGGCTTGCACGCCAGCGTCTCCGTCAGCGCCATGACGGCATGAATCACCGTGCCTTCGCCGGAGAGCGACACCAGCAGCGGGCGGATGTCCGTCTCCTTCATGCCGGATTTCGTGCGGCGCATGGCAAGAATGCTCGTCTGCTGGAGAAAATCGGGAATCGCCGCAATCATCTTGTTCGCCGCGTTCGCATCCTCGATTTGCAGCGTGTAGTCCGCCGCCTGCACGAGCGCCATCATCGCCGGATGCTTGTCATCCAGCGCACGGGCGAAAGAAAGCTGCAAATCCGGCGGCAGGGCGCGGTTCATCTGCTGGAGGAAATCATCCGGCGACACCTCGCGCGCCATCGTCACATCCAGAATTTCCTTTCTGCCTGCCGCACCGGTGGACAGCGCCGACGCGAACGTCAGCAGAATATGCGGATTATACCCATTGGAATACGCCACGGGCAGCCCCGAACGGCGCAGCGCCCGCATCATCGCCCGCTGAATGTCCAGATGCCCGATGTGGCGCAGGCGGATGCCCTTTTCAAACACAGCCATTATCCGCAATATTTGCACACCCCTTTGAAGCGCTGCAGGCCGCAGCCGTTGCAGCCCTTGCGGCAGTCCTTGGTCGTCTGCGCCTTTTCCGCCTTTTCCTTCTCGCGCCACAGGAACTCCTTTGTCACGCCGCAGTCAATCACATCCCACGGCATGATTTCGTCCTTCTCGCGGCGGCGGTAGGCATAGAACGCCGGGTCAATGCCCAGCTCGGCAAAGGCCTCGCGCCACATGTCGTACTTGAACAGCTCCGTCCAGCCGTCGAGCATACAGCCCTTCTGATACGCACGGAGAAGCACCTGCCCCATTCGGCGGTCGCCGCGGGCAAAGCACGCTTCCAGATAGCTCAAATCCGACTCATGATAATTGAACGTAACGCCCTTGATATGCAGCTTCTCGCGCAGGTGGCTCTGCTTCTCGCGCACCATCTCCTGCGTATCCTGCGGCTCCCACTGGAAGGGCGTGAAGGGCTTGGGCACAAACACGGACGCGCTGCACACCACGCGCAGCCCCTTCGCGCGCTCGCCCCTCGGCACGGCAAAGTACGCATCAACGACCTTTTTCGCCAAATCCGCAATGCCGTCCAAATCCTCGGTCGTTTCCGTCGGCAGACCCATCATGAAGTACAGCTTGACGCTGCTCCATCCGCCGTGGAAGGCGTCGGAGACTTTGCTCATCAGGTCTTCTTCGGTCACGCCCTTGTTGATGACGTCGCGCAGGCGCTGCGTTCCGGCTTCGGGCGCGAACGTCAGGCTGGTTTTCTTCTCCTTCTGCGTCGCCTCCAGCGAATCCTTCAGCACGCTGTCCAGGCGCAGCGACGGCAGCGAAATCGACACATGCTTCTCGTCTAAGCGCCGAATCAGCTCGCGAATCAATTCCGCCAGACAGGTATAATCGCCGGAAGAGAGGCTCGACAGGCTGATTTCCTCATACCCGGTCGTGTTCTCCAGCTGCTGCGCCAGCTCCACCAGATGCTCCAGACTCCGCTCGCGCACCGGACGATACAGGATGCCCGCCTGACAGAAGCGGCAGCCGCGCGTGCAGCCGCGCATGATTTCCAGCATGATGCGGTCGTGGATAATCTCCATATACGGCACGGGGATTTCCGTGGGATAGAACGCCTTGTCCAAATCGGGGATAATCGCTTTCAAGACCTTTTCGGGCGCTTCGGGGCAGTTCGGCTTCATGGACGCAATCGTGCCGTCCGCGTTATACTGGACGTCATAGAGCGCCGGAACGTACACGCCGCGGATGGCGCACAGGCGCTTGAGGATCGTCATGCGGCTCGCGCCCTCTTCGCGCCCCTGCATGATGACGCGGTTGAGGTCGAGAATCTGCTCTTCGCCGTCGCCGACCATGAACGCGTCAATAAAATCCGCCAGCGGTTCGGGATTGAACGCGCACGGCCCGCCCGCAACCACAATCGGGTCTTCCTCCCGGCGATTTTCCCGCAAAAGCGGAATGCCGCCAAGCTCCAGCATCGCCAGAATGTTGGAGTAGCTCATTTCATATTGCAGCGTAAAGCCCACGACATCAAAGGCGCTGAGCGGGCTGCGGCTTTCGAGCGTGAACAGCGGAACATTTTCCTGCTTCATCAGGTCCATCATGTCCACCCACGGCATAAACGCGCGTTCGCAGAGCATATCAGACTGCTGATTCATCGCGGCATAGAGAATCTTCATGCCCAGATGGGACATGCCGACCTCGTAGGTATCCGGAAAGCAGAACGCAAAATGCAGCTTCGCGCTGTCCCACGGCTTAAGCTGCGTATTCATTTCCCCGCCGGTATAGCGCGTCGGCTTCTGCACCTGATCGAGCATCCGGGCGATGGCTTCTTGGTTGATTTCGGGTTGCAAAGTGGAAGTACCTCCTTAACCGTACAGCGCAGAATTCGCGCTCATTATAATGTATCATTTTTCGCGGTCAAGGTCAACTGTTTGTCGGATGAAAATTTTGCCGCCGCCTGATTTTTGGCAAAAAACAGCCGTTTTTTGGGCTTGACAAGGCGCAGCGCATGGCATATAATGGTTTTACAAAATCTGTACAGGAGGTTGTTTTCCATGCGCAACAAACGGATTCTGTCGTTTTTGGTGGCACTCGTTTCTCTGCTGACGCTGCTGCCCGCTGCTTCGGCGGCAAGCGACGTGTACGTCGGGCAGACGTTCTACTTCGGCAACTACGAGCAGGATGGCAACCTGCGCAACGGCGACGATCCGATTCTCTGGCGCGTGTACAGCGTTGATTACGGCAGCCGGACAGTCCGCGCGGTGAGCGAGTACGGGCTGGATTCGATGGTCTACAACCGCTCGACCAGCACCACCTCGTGGCACAACAGCACCATCCGCTCGTGGCTGAACAGCACGTTCCTGTCCTCCGCGTTCACGTCGGCGGAACAGGGGCAGCTGAACAGCGTGTACGTCAGCAATTCGTCGGACTATGTGTACATCCTCAGCCAGTGGGAAATCCAGCAGTATTTGGACACGGAACTGCTCTACGCCACGGAATACGCCCGGCAGTGCGGCGCATACACCGCCAGCGACACGGGCACCTCCTCCTACTGGGCGCGCGTGGACAGCACGACGACCTTCGGCGTGTTCGTCGGCGCGCACGGCAGCTTCTACGACCACGGCAACAAGGTGACGGAGTTTGACAACGCCGTTCGCCCCGCCATCTGCGTCTCGTTTGACGTGGCGCTTGGCCGCTGGACGCCTTCTTCCTCCGACAGCAGTAGCGGACTGCTTGCCATGTCCAACCGCCCGATTTCGACGCGCTCCGGCCCGTCGACGAAGTACGATGAGCTTGGCACATACTGGAACGATGGCGGCCACACGGTGACGGTGCTGTCCCGCGCGTCCGGCAACGATATCTGGTGGCTGCAGGTCGAATTTGAGTATGGTGGCAAGACTGTGCGCGTTTACACGGGCGAGCAGCGCATCGACATTGATGTCAGCCGCGTGCCGATTGAAGGCGGCGCGATCGGTTCGGGGCGCGTGACCTCCACCACGACGGCGTACTACGGGCCAGGCACGAACTACAAGCAGCATCAGCAGAAGATTTCTTCCGGCACGACCGGCGCGGTCATGGCGTGGGAGAACGGCTATGTGTGCCTGGAGTTCCAGCCGTCTGGGTCGTACCAGATTCGCCGCGTATGGCTGCCGGAGAACGTGGTATCCATCACCTATTATTGACCCACGGCGATTATCATCACCATACGCACCTGAAAAAGGCGGTTCAGCTTCATCGGCTGAATCGCCTTTTGGGTTATGTTTTCTTCCCGTGCCTGCATCCCCCGGTCAGCAGCAGCCCGTAGCCGACCACGCCCGCCAGCAGCAGACCGCCGGCGAAAATCAAGCCTGTCACGGCGCTGTGTTCCGGCACGTCCTCGCCGCCGGAAATGCCGCCAGCCGTGTCGCGGGGCGCCAAGGCGTTTGAAATCACCTGCGCCAGCGGCAAAATCGTGTTTTGCAGGCGGATTGGCTCGGTCTCCCGCACGCCCCAGAGCATCCGGAGCGGCTCTTGCGCGTTCGCGGCAAAGTACACGTCCCGAATGAGCGTCGGGGCGGTGTGGTCAAGCCCCGCCTTGACGGAGAGCGCGAAATTCTTCATCAGCGCTTCCTTATCGCCGCCGCGGCGGACAATCAGGCGGATTTTCGCCGCTTTCTCGCCGCTTAAAAGCGTGTCATACTCCGCGGAATTGCTGATTTCGTCCCGCGCGACGGTCAGCGGAAAATCCGCCTGTTCAGGATTCACCGTCACCAGCGCCGCGCCCTGATTCGCAAGCTCTTCCCGCAAATCCCGCACAAGCGCCGCGTCGCCCATCAGCCCGATGGTGCGCACGGCACTGGTCACGGGCTGCGCCGTCTCGCGGGCAGACCACGGCACATCGGGCAGCGTCTCCGTGCCATCCTCGCGCAAGACCGCCTGCTGCCCCTCTACCGCAATCACCCGGTGGCGCGTGCCATCCGCCGTCAGCAGCACATCCCCGACGGCGGGGGGAACATCCAGCCACGCCAGCAGCGTCCCCTGCTCATTCGCCAAGCGATACGCCGATTTTTCCGCCGCCATGGCGGAACTGGTGAGCAGCAGAAGAAGCAGCAAAAGCAGCGTCAGAAGCTTTCTCATCCGCGGTGTCCCCCTTTCACGCCCGGCGGGGTCAGCAGGAAAATGGCGGTTCGGCGCACAATTTCCGCCAGCGCGGTGGATACGCTTGCGCACAGCAGCGCCGCGTCCGTCCACGGCTGCACGTCCGCGCGGAGAACACCCGACACGCCCGCTGCGCCCTGCGCGACGAGCAGCCCCATCAAGCTGCACAGGAGCATCCCGCGCCGGCTGACCCCCAGAAAGCACGCCGCCGCCCCGATGAGCATCGCGCACGCCCA
>OLVO01000345.1_pt1 | contig 54646 bp, 40 predicted proteins | sample 1672571 | NCBI WGS metagenome assembly OLVO01 (sample SAMEA3136700, study PRJEB25190) | human gut metagenome | biome: human gut; feature: human-associated habitat; material: faeces | place: Austria | collected 2013
CCACGCCTTGCGCCCGGCCCAGCTTGAGCATCGACTGCACGTTCTCGCCGAAGAAGGGCGATTCGAGGGCCACCTCGCGGGGGCGGTATTCGTCCACGAGGGCACCGACCCGCTCGAAAATGTAGCGCAGCTTTTCGTAAGGATCGTTCATCCTGTGCAGGTCGATGTCGCCCAGCACGACCGATCGGACCTCCCGTCCGCAAACCTCCAGCACCCCGTACCCCATGTAGTTGGTGCCGGGGTCGATGCCCATGATGCGGTATGTCGTCGGGTCGGACACGGTGCAGGGACGTTACTTCTCCTTGAGGGCCGCGATCTCCTTTTCCGCCTGACTCACGCGGCGTGCCAGGTCGGGCAGGTTCTTGAAGATGGCCGATGCGCGGTGATATTGCATGCCGGGCAGCGCCGGATAGCCGAAACGTACTTCTCCGTCAGGTACGTCTTTGTCGAGACCGCTTTTGGAGCCGATGCAGACCCTGTCGCCGATGGTCACGTGGTCCGCGATGCCGACCTGTCCCGCGAGGAAACAGTTGTGCCCCACCTTCGAAGTGCCTGCGATGCCTGTCTGGGCCGAGGAAACGGTATTCTCGCCGATTTGCACGTTGTGGCCGATCTGGATCAGGTTGTCGAGTTTCACGCCCCGGCGGATGATCGTCGAGTCGGTCTTGGCCCGGTCGATGCAGGTGTTGGCGCCGATTTCCACGTCGTCTTCGACGACGACGTTGCCCAGTTGCGGAATCTTGTCGAAGCCGCCTGCGGCATTGGGAATGAAGCCGAAGCCGTCGGCGCCGATCACCGCACCCGCATGCAGGATGCAGCGGCTGCCGATCACGCACCCCTCGTAAATCTTGACACCCGGGTAGAGGATCGTTCCGTCGCCGACGGTCACGCCGTCACCGATATAGACCTGGGGATAGATTTGGCAGTCGGCGCCGATGCGGGCTCCCGCCTCGATAACGGCGAAATCGCCCACGTAACAATCTTCGCCCAGTGTCGCCCGCTCCGAGATCGAAGCCCGCTCGCTGATGCCCTGTTTGCGGGGTTTTGCGGCCTGATACATTTGCAGCAGTTTGAGCACTGCGGCGCCGGTGTCTTCGACTTTAATCAAGGTGGCGGTCACGGGTTCCGAAGGGGTGAAATCCTTGTTCACCAATACGATCGACGCACGGGTTTTGTAAAGGTGTTTTTCGTATTTGGGGTTGGTCAGGTAGGTCAGGGCGCCGGGTTCGCCCTCTTCGATCGAGGAGACGGTGTGCACCTTGGCCTCTTTGTCGCCTGCGACTTGGCCGCCGAGAAAACCGGCGATCATTTCTGCGGTAAATTCCATCATAGCAATATAGTAATCAGAGGTATTTTTTTATGTCTATTCCTTCGGGCATGAATTCATCGACCGTGCGGCCGAAAGCCAGTACTTCGCGTACGGTGCTCGAGGCGATGTCGGCTACGGGAGCCGGGGTGAAGAGCATCACGGTGATGATGTCGGGATGCAGGCGGTGGTTGGTCGCCTCCATCGTCCGTTCGTATTCGAAATCGGTGGTGTTGCGCACGCCGCGGATGATGGCCGAGGCATGCTGGTCGCGGGCGAAGTCGCCCGTCAGACCGGTATAGATTCTCACTTCGACCCGGGGGTTGTCCGCATAGAGGTCTTCGATGAGTTGTTTGCGGGCTTCGATGCGCAGCAGTCCTGCCTTGGAAACATTGTTGCCGATGCCGATGACGACCTTGTCGAAGATTCGCAGGGCATCGTCCACGAGTGCCTGATGGCCCCGGGTAAAGGGATCGAACGATCCCGGAAAAATGGCGATGGTGTGTGACATTGGGAGCAAAGGTAATGAAAATGAATACAGAATCCAACAAACGGATCCGGGGGTGTTGCCGAATGTATCCGACTTTCTGCAAAAGTAATGAAAATGAGTGCAGAATGAAACGAGCGAACTGTTTTTTATGCCGAGTGTATTCCGATCTTTTGTGAAGGTATTGTAAATAGGGTGGGACAAAGGAAACCTGTCCGGTTTGTATCGGGCAGGATGTGTTAGTATAATTTGTTCAGGACGCGGGCGATACGTTCGGTGATGATTGCGGCGTAGAGTTGCCCTTCGCAGGCCGATAGCGAGGTGAGACCCCGGTGATCGACATAGAAAATTTCGTCGAAACGGGCAAGTTGCTCCCGGCCGATCTCCAGCTCCAGCAGAGGCAGGCGGGCGGCTTCGACGGCCCGGCATGCCAATTCCCGTTCGACACTCGGCGGGGCGGGCGGAGTATAGACTTTTTTCCCTTTCACGGCGAACAGGGGCGCTTCGTCGCATACGTGCACGAATCCCTCGCCGTCGCAGCGGATCACCGCTTGTACGCCTGTCCGGACTGCCGCCCGTTCAATGTCCGCTTCCGCCGCCCGGTTGTCCGCCGCCCGGTTGTCCGCCGTCACCGCTGCCTGCAAAGCCAGCATGCAGGCTGCTTCGCGTGCCGAGGTGGGGTATTCGGGGTAGGGAACGCCGTAGTTCACGACAGCCGCAGCGGGCCGCAGCGACCGCAGGGCATACCCGTCGTAGAGGGATACCGCTCCGGGGATCAGCAGCAGGTCGCCCGCCGGTGTGAAGGCCATGCGTACGAACGAAGAGCCTGCGACGGGGTGACGGTTGGCGTCGAGCAGGGCGGCGATCTCTGCCTCCAGCCGGCGAAGGTCGGGGGCCCAGCGCAACCCGAAAAGCTCTTGTATGTTGCGAGCCAGCAGTTCCGTGTGGCGGTCGAGCCAGAGGGGGCGGTGTCCCCGGACATGAAGCGTCTGATAGAGGTATGTGCCTTCGATGCGGGGCATCGGCTCCGGGATACCGTTGCGCAGCAGGATGCGTTCCATTATTGGAGGAAGATTTTGAGAAGCAGCTCGCGGAGCAGCTCCCCGTCCGGGGCGCCGCCCGCGTTCATGCCCTTCGATTTGGCGTCGTATTCGCGCAGCAGCCCCAGGATGCGGAACACCCGGCGGTTGTCCCACCGTGCCGAGGTCTGCTTCAGTTCGCCCAGAGCGTAGGCGTTGTTCATTCGCAGGATGCCTATGAGTTCCGTGTCCGAGGGAAACGGAACTCCCTTGTGGCGGCTGAGCCACCGCAGGTAGTTGATGCGGAAAATTTCGCGGAACTGATTGAAAAGGGCCAGAATCGTTACCAGCAGGGGGTTGTCTTTGGGGTTGCGGGCGAAATGGTCGGCGATGCGCAGGGCCTGTTCGAGGTTCTGTCCCGTGACGGCCTTGCAGAGTTCGAAGTTATTGAAATCCTTCGAGATGCCGATGTTCTGTTCGATGTGTGCATCGGTGATTTTCTTCGTTCCTTCCGGCAGCGAGAGCAGCAGCTTGCCCAGTTCGTTGGAGATTTTGGCGAGGTCGGTACCCAGGTGGTCGGTCAGCATCGCCTGGGCTTTCGCGTCGATCGTGCAGCCTTTCGAGGCGACGAACTGCGCGAGCCAGGGGCCGATCTCGTAGTCGCGCGGCCGGACCGATTCGAGCACCGCACCGTGCTGGGCGATGCTTTTGTAGAGCTGCGAACGCTTGTCCACGTTCTTCTCCTTGTGGCAGACGATCAGGATCGTCGTGGGCGAGGGTTTCGAAGTGTATAGCGAGAGTTTGTCGAGGCCGCGCAGTTGCTGTGCCTCCTTGAGAATCACCACCTGGTACGAACCCATCATCGGCATCTGCCGGCAGAGGTTCACCACCTGTCCCGCGTCGGAGTCCCGCCCATAGACGGTCAGCTGGTTGAAAGCCCGTTCGGACTCCTGGAGGATCGTCGAGGCCAGCAGGTCGCAGAGAGCGTCGATGAAGAAGGCCTCCTCGCCCATGAGCAGATAGACGGGCGCGAACTTCCGCGCCGTGATTTCGCCTCGGAGACGGTCGTAGGCCGCCACCGTATCTTTGAATTTTACGCCGCTTTTCGCCATGGCTTAAATGATCTCTTTGGTGATGCGCAGCACGTTTTCGGTCTCGGCCGTGAGCCGGTAGCGGTCGTCGATGCGCCGCCCGACGAGCCAGACGATCTCATCCCCGGAAAGCAGTACGAACTGCCGTGCCTTCTCCGGCAGCGGGACTTTATGGTCGATCAGGTAGTCGCTGACCTTCTTGCGGCCGGACATGCCGTAGGGAATGAACCAGTCCCCCTCCTGCCAGCGGCGCACCGTGAGCGGGTATTTGAGTTTGTCGGCATCCACCTGGGCGATGTGTTCGGGTACGCCGAAGCCCTGGATATCGTCGATGTCGCGCAGCTCGAAGTAGAGCACCGAGTTGCCGCAGTAGCAGCGCGGGGCGCCCGCCTCGACCTGTACCTGGCAGGGGTCGTCCGCCGGGATCGGGGTTACCATAATCCGTCCCCTGTCGATGTACGCCACGTGGGATTTGGAGTAGAACCGCTTGCCCGTGCCGGAGTTCTGCTCCAGCGCCCTGACCAGAGCGTCCGACACGTCGCCTTTGAACGAATAGGTCGAGTTGAGCAGTTCGAAGATTACGAAATTCAGCGGGAAAGCCCGGTCGATACGGTCGATGTGGATCGTGTCGATCCCGTTTTCGGTGGTGATGACCTCTTCGCGGATGCGCTGGATGCCGTGGTTGATGAAGAGCTGCGCGTCGGTCAGACGGCCGATGTTCTGACGCATCAGGTCGGTGAACTTGGGGCTGATCTCCTTGATGCGGGGTACGAGTCCCAGGCGGATCTTGTTGCGCAGGTATTTGGTCGAGCGGTTCGACGAATCTTCCCGGTAGGGGATGTGCTGCGCTACGGCGTATTCGAGGATGTCCTTGCGCGAAGCGAACATCAGCGGGCGGATCAGCTTCCCGGCATGGGTGGTGATCCCCGTCAGACCCCGCAGGCCGGTGCCGCGCAACAGGTTGATGAAGAAGGTTTCGATCGAGTCGTCGATGTGGTGGGCGATGGCTACCACCGTGTAACCGTGCTCGCGGCTCAATTCGTCGAACCAGGCGTAGCGCAGCCGCCGTGCGGCCATTTCCATCGATTCGCCCGTGCGCTCCATCTCGCCTTTGGTGTCGAAGCGTTTGTTGTACCAGGGCACGCCGTACTTCTCCGCCTCGCGTCGTACGAGCTCCTCGTCCTCTTCGCTCTCCACGCCCCGCAACTGGAAATTGCAGTGGGCCACGCCGACGCGATAGCCGCTTCGCACGAAGAGCGAGAGCATGACCATCGAGTCCACGCCGCCCGAAACGGTCAGCAGGATGAAATCCTCCGGAGCTGCCAGCTCGTTGCGGCGGATGTAGCGTTGGAAATTGTCCAGTAGGTTCATAGGCAGTGCCTTGTCGGTTTTATAATATATTGACTTCGGGTTCGATCTCCACGCCGAAGCGTTTCTTTACCTGTTCCTGCACTTTGCGGGCGAAAGCGACGATCTCCGTACCCGTAGCGCCTCCGAGGTTGATAATCACCAGCGCCTGCCGGGGGTGGATCCCCACGCGTCCTTCGCTGTGGCCTTTCAGTCCGGTGCGGTCGATCAGCCAGCCTGCGGCCAGCTTGACTTGCGAAGGGTCGGCTGCCGGATAGTGCGGCATATCGGGATAAAGTGCCGACAAGCGTTCGGCATCTTCGCGGCCGACGACCGGATTCTTGAAGAAGCTCCCGGCGTTGCCCGTCACCGCAGGGTCGGGCAGCTTGGCCCGGCGGATCGCACAGACGGCCTCGCGGATGTTGCGCAGCGTGATGCCTCCCCGCGCTTCGACCTCTGCGGCCAAATCCCCGTATTCGAGGCGGGGTCGGGGCGTGCGGCTCAACGCAAAGCGGACCGAAGTGATGATTACACGTCCCCGCAGGGAGCGTTTGAAGACGCTGTCCCGGTACCCGAACGCGCAGTGTTCTCTGTTCAGGACGAGCGTGTTGAGGCTTTCCGTGCAGAACATCTCGACGCTCCGGATCGCATCCTTGGCCTCGCAGCCGTAAGCCCCGATGTTCTGGACGGGTGCAGCCCCGACTTTGCCGGGGATGAGCGCGAGATTCTCCAATCCCCACAGTTCGTGCTGCACGGCCCATTCGACCAGGTCGTCCCACTCGACGCCCGCGTCGGCTTCGACCGTCACGCAGTCCGGCTGTTCGTCCACGATGCGGATACCTTGTGCCACAGGGGTCAGCAGTGTGCCGGGATAGTCCTGCGTGAAGAGGACGTTGTTGCCTCCGCCGAGGACGTACCACAGATCAGGCATCCCTTTCTCGAAAAGTTTCTGCAAATCTTCCGTCCGGTCGAACTCGATGAGGCGTGCCGCTCGTTGCGCCACGTGAAAACTATTGCGCGGTGCGAGTTCGGGATTGTTAAATTCTCGTATCATATTTGCAAAGTTAGGAATTATTTCGTTAATTTGAATGTTTTCGACAAGCGAGGGCAGAACGACTTCACTCGCTCTGCCGGGCGGAGAAAACAGAGAATGCAGTTCGATGTTTTCGATAAGCGAGGCAGGAGAGGACGGCTTTTTTGCCCGGCGGAGAGAAAGGGGCCCGTAATTCGCCGTTTTCGGTCGAGTGATGCGGGGCCGTTGTGTCGGGCAAGGAGAACGATCGTTCAACGGTTTCGATCTATGCGAGTGAGAAGGGAGCTTTTTGTAACAGGCGGGCAGGGCGCCGTGTGCGTGAAGAGAAAAACGGGCGGAGTCGCTGTTTTTTATCGCCCGCTTCGTCGGGCGTCGGTCGATGTGGCGCCGATCTTGCTGAAAGAGAATGAATGTGACTGATAAACGGTTTCCGATATGTTTACGAAAGAGGATTTTGTGCAAATGGAGGAGCACGGCCTGACGCCGGCGGCTCTCGAAACCCAGTTGAAGAATTTTCGGGAAGGTTTTCCCTTTCTTCCCGTGACGCGGGCCGCTTCGTGCGGCGACGGTATTCGGGTGCTGGATGCTGCCGGGATCGAGCAGGCGGTGGCCCGTTACGACCGTGCGAAGGAGTCTTTGCGGGTGGTGAAATTCGTGCCCGCTTCGGGCGCCGCGACCCGTATGTTCAAGGATTTGTTCGAGTTCGTCCGCGAGGGGCGCCGTACGGCTGTGGTCGGGGAGTTGCTGGCCAACCGCCGCCGCTTCGCTTTCTGGCCCGAGCTGCGGACGATCATCGGTGACGATGCCGACGAGCTGCGGACGGTCGAAAATATCGTCGCCGAAGGACTCCGTTACGGGGAAACCCCGAAGGGACTGGTGTCGTTCCACCGCTATGGGGATGAGGTGCGCAAAGCCGTCGAAGAGCATCTGGTCGAAGGGGCGCAGTACGCCGCCGCCGGGGGCGAGGTGAAGATTCACTTTACCGTCTCGCCCGAGCATCTGACCCGTTTCGAAGCGTTGCTGGCCGAAAAGATACCGGGTTACGAATCCCGTTTCGGGGTCAAGTATCGCATCTCCTTCTCCGTGCAGGACCCTTCGACCGACACGCTGGCCGTGAATCCCGACTGTACGCCTTTCCGACGGGCAGACGGGCGGCTGCTCTTCCGTCCTGCGGGACACGGGGCGCTGATCGGGAACCTCGGAAAGATCGATGCCGACATAGTCTTCGTTAAAAATATCGACAATGTTACTACTGATGCCCGGCGGGGCGATACGGTGCTTTATAAAAAAGCGCTGGCCGGAGTGCTGCTCGCATTGCAGGAGCGGATTTTCGAATACCTCATGGCTCTCGAAGTGCCGGGTGCCGAGTTGGAGCCCATCGCCGCGTTCATCGAGAATGAACTCTGCGTGAAACTGCCCAAGGATTACGGCACGGCTCTTTTGAGGCAGGTGCTCGACCGCCCGATCCGGGTGTGCGGCATGGTGCGCAACGAAGGTGAACCGGGCGGCGGCCCCTTTTGGGTGGCCGGGGCCGACGGGCTGGAGACGCTCCAGATCGCCGAATCGAACCAGATCGCTCCCGAAAAGCGGGAATTGATGCGCTTGGCAACCCATTTCAATCCGGTGGATCTGGTTTGCAGCTTCCGTACCTCGAAAGGAGGTCGTTTCGATCTGCAGGAGTTCGTCGATCCCGCTACGGGTTTTATCTCCCGCAAGTCGGACGGCGGACGCGAGTTGCTCGCGCAGGAACTGCCCGGTCTTTGGAACGGTGCCATGGCCCGGTGGAATACGGTCTTCGTCGAAGTCCCCATCACGACTTTTTCGCCCGTAAAGGTAGTCACCGATCTGCTGCGTCCCGAACATCAGGGCGATGAATTTTGAATAAGCCATTGCTCCCTTCGGATTTTCATTCGGAGGGAGCTTTTTTCAAGATGAAGACGTTGGTTGTCCCAAACGATTTTTTTATGGTTCGATCCGAAAAAAAATGCGCCGAATATGCGTGGGTTAAAATGGATTTTATATATTTGTAGGAACTAATTCGGAGGAGTGTGATTTCGGGAACAGTTCCGATGTTTCCGGTCGGAGTCGGGGAGAGATCGCTTGCGATCGAGTTTCGGATGGAGGTGAGGAAGAGAAAGATTCCGATGATCCCGGATCGTATGCCTGCGGTCGGATTTGCCGGCGGGGAAAGCGGTGCTGTATGCCGTGCGTTTCGGTCGGCAGGGTCGGTGTGAGGCCGGGCTGCATCCCGGAATCCGTGACGCGAGGTCATGGAGTGACGAATAAGAAATTCAAATATAATAAACATAAATTCTTATGGAAAACAAACTTCAACAGTTAACCCAGAAGCTCTACGACGAGGGACTGGAGAAAGGCCGTGCCGAGGCGGAACGTCTGGTGGCCGAAGCGAAGACCAATGCGGCCAAGATCGTGAAGGAGGCCGAGGCGCAGGCTGCGAAGATCCTCGCCGAAGCCAATACCAAAGCACAGGACGTGGAGAAGAACGCGATGACCGAAATTTCGCTCGCGGGCAAGCAGGCCCTCTCGAAGATCAAAGCCGAGATCAGCTCCATGATTATCGCCAAGAGCACCGCTCCCGCCGTGAAAGCCGCGACGCTCGATCCCGAATTCGTAAAGCAGATGCTGCTTACCGTCGCCAAGAACTGGAGCGGCGCCGATTCGTCGAAGAACCAGTTGAAGGCCCTGCTGCCGGAGGCGGAACAGAAGGCGTTCGAAGCGACGTTCGAAGCCGCTGCGAAGGAGCTGCTGGCCGCAGGCGTCGAGGTGGGTTATTCGAAGGAGGTCAGGACGGGATTCAAGGTGGGTGCCAAAGACGGCGGCTACTACATTTCGTTTTCGGACCAGGATTTCGACGCTCTGTTGAAGGAGTACCTGCGCGACAAGGTCTATAAAATGCTGTATAACGCTTAAGCCGGGCGCCATGTTCGACAAGAATTACTACTGTTTGGTAGCCGGATTGCGGGAGTATTCGCTCGATGCCGATACCAAGGGCTTCAACGCCCGGGCGATCATCGAGGAGATTCTCGAAGGGGTTTCCGCCCGCGACGCACGTTGCGTGCGCCTGCTTTACGGTTACTACGACTGCGAGAACCTGGTTAATTTCCGCAAGGGACGCACGGCGCACAACCCGCTGGGCAACCTCTCGCGGGAAGAGATCGAGGAGCAGACCAAGAACCCCGACCGGCTTCCGGCGCGTATGGCGACCGTGGTCCGTTCCTATTCGGCCATCGTCGATGAAGATGCCGACAACGAGGACGGGATCGACACCGACCGATCGTTCGAGAACGCTCTTTTCTCGGCCTACTACGACGAGTGCGCCCACTCCAAGAGCCGTTTCCTGCGCCAGTGGGCCGATTTCGACCGCAACCTGCGCAACATCTCTGCCGCCGTCGTAGCCCGCGTTACGGGACGTTCGGCCGAGCAGTCTGTCGTGGGCGGGGATGAAACTTCGCAGCAGCTCAAACGCTCGTCGGCCGCCGATTTCGGCTTGCGGGGCGATGTCCCCTATCTGGAGGCGGTGATCGCTGCCGTGAACGACGAAACCAACCTGGTGGAGAAGGAGCGCAAGATCGACGCGATCCGCTGGAACCAGGCCGAGGAGCTTTCCACTTTCGATTATTTCGACATCAACGCGCTGCTGGCTTACCTGGTGAAGGTGAACATCGTGGCGCGCTGGACCCGTTTGGACGACAAGCAGGGGCGCGAAATGCTGCACCGCCTGATGACCAGTCTGGACGGCAAGGATTTGATCAATAAACAATAAAACAGATAATGAAAACAACAGGACGAGTAAACGGTATCATCTCGAACATCGTGATCGTGAAGGCGGACGGCCCTGTCGGCCAGAACGAAATCTGTCACGTTTACTGCGGGGATACCAAGATGATGGCCGAGGTCATCAAGGTCGTGGGCGACAATGCCTACGTGCAGGTTTTCGACTCGACCCGCGGACTGAAGATCGGCGAAAAGGTCGAATTCGAGGGTCACATGCTGGAAGCGACGCTCGCTCCCGGTCTTCTTTCGCGCAACTACGACGGTCTGCAGAACGACCTGGAGAAGATGGACGGTCTGTTCATCGCGCGCGGTTCGATCACCGACCCTATCGACTTCGAGAAGAAGTGGGAGTTCAAGCCGCTGGCCAAGCCCGGCGACAAGGTTTCGGCCGCGTCGTGGCTGGGGCAGGTCAAGGAGGAGTGGGTCGAGCACAAGATCATGGTACCCTTCACGATGGAGGGAACCTATACGGTCAAGAGCGTCGTGCCCGCCGGAGAGTACAAGGTTACGGATACGATTGCCGTCATCACCGATGCCGATGGCCGGGGTCACGATATTACGATGGTTCAGCGGTGGCCCGTGAAGCAGGCCGTGCGCTGTTACCGGGAGAAGCCGCGCCCCTCGCGCGTCATGGAGACGGGCGTGCGGGCCATCGACACTTTCAACCCGCTGGCCGAGGGCGGTACGGGCTTCATCCCCGGACCTTTCGGTGCGGGCAAGACGGTGCTCCAGCATGCGATTTCGAAGCAGGCCGATGCCGACGTAATTATCATCGTGGCCTGCGGCGAGCGTGCCAACGAGGTGGTCGAGATTTTCAAAGAGTTCCCCGAGCTGGTCGATCCCCGCACGGGCCACAAGCTCATGGAACGTACCATCATCATCTGCAATACTTCGAACATGCCCGTCGCGGCGCGTGAGGCGTCCGTTTATACGGGTATGACCATCGGCGAGTACTACCGTTCGATGGGCCTCAAGGTACTCGTTATGGCCGACTCGACTTCGCGCTGGGCGCAGGCGCTGCGCGAGATGTCCAACCGTCTGGAGGAGCTTCCGGGTCAGGACGCCTTCCCGGTCGATCTTTCGGCGATTATTTCGAACTTCTATGCGCGGGCCGGCCTGGTGAAACTCAACAACGGTAAGACGGGTTCGGTGACCTTCCTGGGTACGGTGTCGCCTGCGGGCGGTAACCTCAAGGAGCCGGTGACCGAATCGACGAAGAAGGCAGCCCGCTGTTTCTACGCCCTTTCGCAGGGCCGCGCCGACTCGAAGCGTTACCCGGCTATTGACCCGCTGGAGTCCTACTCGAAATACCTCGAATATCCCGAAATCGAGGAGTACCTCGACGGCCGTATCGAAAAGGGCTGGGTGGAGAAGGTCTATGCGGGCAAGACGCTCGTGCAGCGCGGCAAGGAGGCCAACGACCAGATCAACATCCTGGGCGACGACGGCGTGCCGGTGGAGTACCACGAACGATTCTGGAAATCGGAGCTGATCGACTTCGTGATCCTGCAGCAGGATGCTTTCGACGAGATCGACGCCAACTGCCCGATCGAACGCCAGAAGATGATGTACGAGATGGTGCTCGACATCTGCGACCGGGAGTTCGCGTTCACCGGATTCGAGGAGTGCGCTTCGTTCTTCAAGGGCCTGATCAACCTCTTCCGTCAGATGAACTATTCGGAGTGGAAATCGGAGAAATTCGAGGACTACCGCCGTCAGATCGAGAAAACAGTGAGTGAAAAAGAATCCAAATAAGGCGCGGTATGACAACACGAGCATTTCAGAAGATATATACCAAGATTGAAAACATTACCAAGGCGACCGTGACGCTGCGTGCCGAAGGCGTGGGTAATGACGAGCTGGCCACCGTAGGCGGCAAGTTGGCCCAGGTGGTGAAGATCATGGGCGACCAGGTGACCTTGCAGGTTTTCGCCGGCACGGAGGGTATTACCACCGATTCGGAGGTAATTTTCCACGGCGAACCCCCGAAGCTGCGCGTTTCGGACAACCTGGCGGGCCGTTTCTTCAACGCCTACGGCGAACCCATCGAGGGCGGCGAGCAGATCGAGGGCGAAGCCCGCGAGATCGGTGGTCCGACGGTGAATCCGTTCCGCCGCATCCAGCCGTCGGAGCTGATCGCCACGGGTATCGCCGGCATCGACCTCAATAATACGATCGTGACGGGCCAGAAGATTCCCTTCTTCGCCGACCCGGATCAGCCCTATAACGCCGTGATGGCCAATGTGGCCCTGCGTGCCAAGGCCGACAAGATCATCCTGGGCGGCATGGGTCTCTCGAACGACGACTTCCTCTACTTCAAGCAGGTGTTCGAAAACGCCGGTGCGCTCGATCGCATCGTTTCGTTCGTCAATACCACGGAGAATCCCCCGGTGGAGCGTCTGCTCGTGCCGGACATGGCCTTGACCGCCGCCGAATATTTCGCCGTCGATAAGGGTGAAAAGGTGCTGGTGCTGCTGACGGACATGACCCTTTACGCCGATGCGCTGGCCATCGTATCGAACCGTATGGATCAGATTCCTTCGAAGGACTCGATGCCCGGTTCGCTCTACTCCGATCTGGCGAAGATCTATGAGAAGGCCGTGCAGTTGCCCAACGGCGGCTCGATCACCATTATCGCGGTGACGACCCTTTCGGGCGGCGACATCACGCACGCCATCCCCGACAATACGGGTTACATCACCGAGGGTCAGTTGTTCCTGCGCAACGATTCGGACACGGGTAAGGTTATCGTCGATCCGTTCCGTTCGCTGTCGCGTCTGAAACAGTTGGTGATCGGCAAGAAGACCCGCGAGGATCATCCGCAGGTGATGAACGCTGCCGTGCGTCTCTACGCCGATGCGGCCAATGCCAAGACCAAACTGGAGAACGGCTTCGACCTTTCGGACTACGACGAGCGTGCGCTCAAGTTCGCTTACGACTATTCGGAGAAACTGCTGGCGATCGACGTCAATATCGAAATTACGCAGATGCTCGACACGGCGTGGGAGCTCTTCGCCAAATACTTCTCGAAGGAAGAGGTGGCCATCAAGAGCGAACTGGTGGAGAAATACTGGCCTAAAACCGAGTAGAGCAATTCAACTCAAACAGAATGGCTATAAAATTCCAATATAACAAGACCTCGCTGGGCGAACTCGGAAAACAGCTGAAAATGCGGCAGAAGGCGCTCCCTACGATCAAGAGTAAGGAGTCGGCCCTGCGTTCCGAAGTGAAGAAGGCGAAGGACACCGCACAGGATTTCCGACGGCAGTTGGACGCGCTCACGGCGCAGTACGACTACATGGTTTCCCTGTGGGGTGAGTTCGATGCGGACCTGCTGCGCATCGCCGACGTCGATCTTGCGGAGCAGAAGATCGCGGGCGTGCGTACGCCGGTGTTGCAGGACATCCGTTTCGAGGAGAAGGATTACGACCTCTTCTCGGCTCCCGTGTGGTTCGCCGACGGAGTCGATATTCTCAAGCGCCTCGCGCGCCTGGGTATCGAGTTCGAGGTGTTCAACCGCAAGATGGAGTTGCTGGATTTCGCACGCCGCAAGACTACTCAGAAGGTAAACCTCTACGAAAAGGTGCAGATACCCGGGTACGAGGATGCCATACGCAAGATCAAACGCTTCATGGAGGATGAGGAGAACCTCTCCAAGTCGGCTCAGAAGATCGTGAAAACCAAACAACAGCAAGCCGGGGAGGGCGCGATGTTATGATAGCGAGAATGTCGAAATACGACCTGGTACTCTATGCGGGTCAGAGCAGCGACTTCATCGAGAAGCTGCGCGGCCTGGGGCTGGTCGATATCACCACTACGGGTTGGGAGCCTTCGGACGAAGACCGTCAGCTGCTGCTTACGATCGACAACCATCACAAGGCGGTCGAGACCCTGAAACGATTCTTGGAGGACGAGCGCTTTGTCAAGGACGAGCAGCCCATCGCCGACGGCGGCGAGGCTTTCGACCGCTACATGGCCGCTACGCAGCAGGCAGCGGCGCTCCGTTCGGAGATCGCACGCTTGCAGAAAACCGCCGACGAGCTGCGTCCCTGGGGCGATTTTTCGGTCGATACGCTTCGCAAGTTAGCGGACAAGGGCGTGGTGTTGCGCTATTTCTTCACCAGCCGTGCGGCTTACGAGAAGGATATCGAGGCGTGGTCGGAGCGTTATACGATCGCTCTGGTGCACGAGGGTGAAACCTTCGATTACTTCGTGGTCGTGACCCGGCCGGGCGAGGAGGTGGTGCTCGATGCGCAGGAGGTCAAGGCGCCGACGATGGACTGTCGTCAGGCCGAAGCCCAGATCGCCGAGGCTCGCAGGAAGCTCGCGGAGCTGGATCGGGAATTTTCCCGTGCGGCTCTTTCGGTGGAGGCGATCCGCCGGCATGGGATCGAGCTCAAGCGGAAGTTGGAAGAGATTCGCGTGAAGAATACTGCGCAGCCTGAAGCCGACGGTACGCTGGTTATTCTGGAGGGGTGGGCCGAGGAGTCCGATTCCGCGAAGGTAGATGCTCTGCTGGCCGAATACCCCAATCTGATTTTCCTGAAGAGTACGCCGACCCCCGAGGACAATACCCCGGTGAAGCTGCGCAACCGTCCCTTCGCCCATCTGTTCGAGGTGATCGGCGCGATGTATGCGCTGCCCAAATACGGCACGATCGATTTGACACGCTTCTTCGCGCCTTTCTATATGATCTTCTTCGGCTTCTGTATGGCCGAGGGCGGTTACGGACTGGTCATCATGCTGGGCGGTTTGGCCGCAGTGATGCTGGGTCGCAAGAAGGGGAGTTCAGCCATGAAGGAGATCGGTATGCTGACGATGCTGTGCGGATTTTCGGGCATGGTCTTCGGCCTGATGTCGGGCTCGTTCTTCGGATTGCAGCTTTCCGAATGGGAGTGGCTGGGCAGCCTGCGCGATCACCTGCTGACACCGGACATCCTCTTCCCGCTTTCGATCGGACTGGGTGCCGTGCAGGTGCTTTTCGCCATGATGATCAACGCTTATGTCACGGCCCGCAGCTTCGGCCTGCGCTATGCGCTGGGGCTGATCGGCTGGATCATCGTGCTGGTCGATAGTGCTGCTGCGTTCCTGTTGCCCGAGAGCGTGGGCTTCACGTTCCATTCGGTCGCTTATCTGGTGATCCTGGGCGTCGGCCTGGTGCTGATGTTCTTCTTCAATTCGCCGGGCAAGAATATCTTCGTGAACTTCGGACTCGGTATCTGGAATACCTATAATAATGTGTCGGGGCTGGTGGGCGATCTGCTGTCGTACATCCGTCTGTTCGCCATCGGCCTTTCGGGTGGTATTCTGGCGATGGTCTTCAACCAGTTGGCCGTTGGTATGAGTCCCGATATTCCGGTCGTGAAGCAGCTCGTGATGTTGCTGATCCTGCTGCTGGGACACGGCATCAACCTCTTCATGTGCGTTCTCTCGTCGGTGGTGCATCCGCTGCGTCTGACGTTCGTGGAGTTCTACAAGAACGCCGGGTTCGAGGCCGCAACGCGCGTCTTCACCCCGTTGAAAAACGAATAAACTAAATGATAATCAATATTAACAACTAAAACAAAATTCGATTTATGGAACCTATTACGTTGGGCTATCTCGGTATGGCCATCATGTTTACTCTGGCGGCCGTAGGCAGTTGCTATGGTACTACTATCGCGGGCAATGCCGCAGTCGGTGCGATGAAGAAGAACCCGAATGCCTTCGGTAACTACATCATCCTGTCGGGTCTGCCCGCTTCGCAGGGTCTTTACGGCTTTGCCTCGCTCTTCCTTATCATGAATTACCTGACCGATTCGGTTACGATGCTGCAGGCGGCCGCTATCTTCGGTTTGGGTATCTTGGTCGGCCTGGTGAACTTTTTCTCGTCGTATCGTCAGGGCCAGCTTTGCGCCAACGGTATCGCTGCCGTAGGTAACGGTCATGACGTGGGTACCAAAACCCTGATCCTCGCCGCTTTCCCGGAGTTGTACGGTATTTTGACCGTGGCGATCACCTTCCTGGTAACCGGTCTGATGAAGTAATCGAAATCCCGGATTTCGAAAGAACAGGCGGAGCTTCTGCAAGCTCCGCCTGTTTGTGTTTTGTGAGGAAGAGGGTGTGTGTGGAGGGGTTTTGGAGAAGGCATGAGAGGGGACGGTTCGATTCGAGGTGGAGTAAATTGCGGGGTTCGGCAATGTTGCTGTGTCCCGGCAGATCGGACGGTTACGGGGTGGAAACCGCTGGAATTCCGGGGTGTCTTCGGAATCCGGTCATGTCAGTCATAGACGGCTGTTTTGTGTGGTCGGCTTTGTTGGGTATGCTGCTTTATTCTGTTGTTTGGAGCGCTTGTTCGATTTGCTCGATCAGCAGGCGTTGTATTGTTGCGTCGTAGTCGGTTTCGGAGAGCAGGATTTTGCCATTGGGACTGATGATAAAGTTGCGGGGAACGTATCGGGTGGCGTAGAGCGAGTAGATTGACATGTCGGGATCCAGACCTACGGAGAATGCGATTCCCAGCTCGCGGCAGAACTCTTGAACGGTCTGCTGCGTTTCGCCTCGATTGATTGGAAGGAAGCGAAATTTCCGGTCAGCAAAGCGATCGACGATTTGGGTTTGCATCTGCTGCATTTGTTTCCGGCAGGTCGGGCACCACGTGGAGAAGAAGGTAAGCAACACCACGTTGCCTTGCAGGTCGGACAGGGTGATCGCTGTGTCGTCGAGCATTCCGACCGTGAAGTGAGGGGCCTCCTCTCCGACGCGGACGAGCGTGGTTTCCTTTTCCGTCGGGATCTCTTCGGAAAGGCAGCCCGTTAGGGCGAGTACAAGCAGGAACAGCACAATAGTCGGCTGTACGGTCCGGTATAGAAGTCCGAGATGTCGTGTAAGTCCGGATCGAGAGAAGAATCTTGTCTGTCGAAGAGCAGGCCGTAAATATGCCGTCATAGGGAGTTGGTTATAATCGTCGGGTAGAGTTCAAAATTCGTTCCGAATAAAAAAGCCGGAATTTTCCGGCTTTTTTTCGTGCAGGGAAATACCCCTCTTCAGTTGATATGGCTTGCCGCATGGGGATCGTTACCGCATTCGGTAAAGCTGGTCCCGCAGACGAGGCGTGAAGCCCGCCTCGCGGATCGCTTGTTGGATGCCTGCGGCATCGAACTGGTTGTGCGCCCCGGCCGAAGAAACGACGTTCTCCTCGATCATGATCGAACCCATGTCGTTGGCGCCGCTGTGCAGCGCTACCTGAGCGGTGGCCTTGCCGACGGTGAGCCACGAAGCCTGGATGTTGCGGATGTTGTTCAGAACCAGTCGGCTGACGGCGATTATGCGAATGTATTCCAATGGTGAAAAGCGGGTTGCAACTCCCTGCCGCTCCAATTCGGTGCCCGACGAGCGGAAAATCCAAGGGATGAAGGCCAGAAAGCCGTAATGTCCTTCGGGACAGCGGGCCTGCAGGTCGCGGATGCGCAGCAGGTGGTCCACACGCTGACGGGATGTTTCTACATGGCCGTACATCATCGTCGCCGAGGTCGGCAGGTCGAGGCAGTGGGCTTCGTGCATCACCTGGATCCACTCCTCGACCGAAGGTTTGGCGGGCGAGATGGCTTTCCGCACGCCGGGATCGAGGATCTCGGCCCCGGCACCCGGCAGGGAGTCCAATCCGGCGGCGATCAGCCGTTTCAGGGTGTCGAGCGTGGTGAGGCCGCTGATGCGGGCGATGTGCGCCACTTCGGGCGCTCCGAGGGCGTGCAGGCGTACCTGCGGATAGAGGCTCTTGAGTGTCGAGAAGAGCTCCTCGTAGAAATCGATCCCCAGCTTCGGGTGTAGACCGCCCTGCAGCAGCAACTGGTCGCCGCCGAGGGCGAGCATCCGCTCGATTTTCTCCTTGTATTCATCCAGCGTAGTGATGAAAGCCCGCTCCGTCTGGTGGGGTTTGCAGTGGAAATTGCAGAAGTGGCAGCCCGAAATGCAGACGTTGGTGATGTTCACGTTGCGGTCGATCTGCCAGGTCACGACCTCCGGGTCGGGCGCTACGGCACGGCGCACGCGGTCAGCCGTGAGAGCCAGCTCCTGCAGGGGGGCCTGTTCGTAAAGCCAATACGCCTCCTCCGCCGTGAGGGGATCACGCTTCAGACATTTTTCGTATATCTCTTCCGCACGGTTGGGGCCGGTCCCGGCGGTTCGCTGCGTCTGTTCCCGGATCATCGCTTCGATCCTTTTTTGCCCCCTTTGCGGGACGTTTTGCCGCCCTTACCCGGTCGGGACGTGCTTTGGCGGCGTACCGGAATCGCTGCGTGCCCCTTTACGTCGTCCTCGCGGGAGTCGGCCGCCGCATCGTGCACCAGTTCGAAATCGAGCTGGCGGCGTTGCAGATCGGCCCGCTTGACGCGGATGCGCACGGCATCGCCCAAGGTGAAGACCCGTCCTTTGCGGCGTCCATAGACCTCGTAGCGGTTCTCGTCGAACTGGTAGAGGTCGTCCTCCATTTCCCGCAGCGAAACCATGCCTTCGATGTGAGTTTCGTCCAGCTCGACGTACATGCCCCAGTCGCTCATGCCCGAGATATGGCCGTCGAAGAACTGGCCGATTTTATCCTGCATGAACTCCACCATTTTGTACTTGATCGAGGCGCGTTCGGCTTCGGCAGCGATCACTTCCCGCTCCGAGGCGTGTACGCAGAGTTTCTCGAAGGTGTCGCGGTCGGCCGATTTGCCTCCTTCGAGGTAGCGGGCCAGCAGCCGGTGGACCATCATGTCCGGGTAGCGGCGGATCGGCGAGGTGAAATGCGTGTAGTAGGGGAAAGCGAGGCCGTAATGACCGATGTTATCGGTCGAGTAGAAAGCCTTGGACATCGCACGTACGGCGAGGTTCGAAATGACGTTCTCCTCGATGCGTCCTTTGGCCTGTCCCAGCAGCTTGTTCATCTCCTTGGCCACGGCGCGTCCCTTGTCGGCCTTGAATACGTAGCCGAAGCGCAGAACGAAGGTCCGGAATTTTTCGAGCTTCTCCTCGTTCGGAACGTCGTGTACGCGATAAACCATCGTGCGCCGCACGGCACGGCCGTTCACTTTGTGATGTCCGCAGAATTCGGCGACCTGTTTGTTGGCCAGCAGCATGAACTCTTCGATGAGCTGGTTGGCCTCCTTTTGCTCCTTGAAATAGACGCTCAGGGGTTTGCCTTCGGCGTCGAGTTTGAACTTGGCCTCTTCGCGCTGGAAGCTCACGGCTCCGTGCTTGAAGCGTGTTTTGCGCATCCGCTGTGCCAGACGGTTGAGCGTCAGCACCTCTTCGGCGAAGTCGCCCTTGCCGGTTTCGATGATCTGCTGCGCCTCCTCGTAGGTGAAGCGGCGGTCGGAGTGGATGACCGTGCGGCCGAACCATTTGTCCAGCACCTCGGCCTCCTCGTTGAGCGTGAAGACCGCCGAGAAGCAGAGGCTCTCTTCGTCGGGGCGCAGCGAGCAAAGCTCGTTGCTCAATTTTTCGGGCAGCATCGGGATCGTGCGATCGACCAGATAGACCGACGTGCCGCGCTCCTCGGCTTCGGTGTCGATCACCGAGCGGGGTTGAACGTAGTGGGTCACGTCGGCGATATGTACGCCCACCTCCCATACGCCGTCTTCGATCTTGCGGATCGAGAGGGCGTCGTCGAAGTCCTTGGCATCCGCCGGGTCGATGGTGAAGGTCGTTATCTTGCGGAAGTCGCGCCGGGCGGCGTAATCGGCTTTGGTGATCGTCGAAGGAATGGCCTGGGCCGCATCTTCGACCTTTTGCTCGAAATGGTAGGGCAGGCCGTATTCGGCCAGGATGGCGTGCATCTCGGTATTGTTCTCTCCGGCGCGGCCCAATACCTCGACCAGCTCTCCGGCGGGGCTTTTGGAACCCAGCGCCCAGTCCGTGATGCGGATCACGACTTTGTCGCCGTGCTGTACGTTAGGGTTGTCCCGCTTGGAGAGATAGACGTCCATCGGCATGCGCCGGGGATCCATCTTGACGAAGATGGCGTGGTCGCTCACGTCGGCCGTGCCCACGTATTGCTTGCGGCTGCGCTCCACGATGCGGGTGATCTCGCCTTCGAGGGACCCGGCGTGGGAGCGGCGGGTGATGACGAACTCCACGCGGTCGCCGTCCAGAGCATTCAGCGAATTGCGCTGGCTGACATATACGTCGTTTTCGAACTCCTCGGAGCGGATATACATCGCTCCTGTCGAGATCATCTGTACGATGCCCTCCTGGCGGGGACGCTCCTTGCCGCTGAGACGGTACTTTTCCTGCCCGCACTCCTCGATAGTGCCCTGGGCGAGCAGTTCCGCGATAATTTCACGGGTGCGAAGACGGCCTTCCTTGGTGGCGCCGCCCGAGGCCGAAGCCAGGTGCTTGAGGGAAAATTTGTTGTTTGGGAATTCCCGGAACAGGTTAATAATCAGCGAAGAGCGGTCGAATGCGGCCGATTTCTTCGTATTTTTCAGTTTATTCATCGGTTGAAATAGTTACGGGCGAGGAGTTCCATGAACCGGATGCCGGTCGGAATGGCCGCCTCGTCGGGGTTGAAGGTGGATGTATGCAGTTTTCCGGCTCCGGGACCGACGCCCAGGCGGTAGAAGATTGCCGGGTAGCGGGTGCCGTAGAAGCCGAAATCTTCGGAAGTCATGCGCAGGGGCAGCATTTGAAAGGGGATCCCTTCGGTTTCGGCCAGTGCGACGGCCTGCCGGATCAACTCCGGGTCATTGACCACGCACGGGTAGCCGGGGGTGAAGTGTACCCGGGTTCGTACGCCGTATGAGGCGTCGTTCGCAGCGGCGAGTTCCTCGATCGTGCGTTTCACTTCGGCCCGCTCCCGTTCGTCGAAGGTGCGCATCGTTCCCTCCATATAGACTCGGTCCGGGATGACGTTCGTGGCGCCCGCAGCTTCGACCTTGCCGATCGAAACGACCCGTTCGGGCGTGTTCAGGGCCGTGAGGTGCAGGATCAGTTGTGCGGCGGCGCTCACCGTGTCGCGGTGTTCGGCACGCATGGCCGCGTGGCCGCCCGCGCCTTCGAGCGTGAGGCGCAGTTCGTCGTTGGAGGCCATGTACTTGCCCGCGCGGAAGCCCAGCGTGCCCGCGTCCAGTGCAGGTTCGACGTGCTCGCCGACGACGGCCAGCACCGTATAGCCTTCGAAGGGGTTTTCGGCCAGCACTTTGGAGGCTCCGCCGGGATTCGATTCCTCTCCGGGTTGGAAGATTCCGAAAAGAGTACCCTCGAAATTCCGCTCGGCGGAGAGCCGGAGCAGGGTGCCGTAGAGCACCGCTGCGTGGATGTCGTGCCCGCAGGCGTGCATCACTCCGTCGTTCTCGGAACTCCACGCCGCGCCGCTCTGTTCGCGGATGGGCAGGGCGTCGATGTCGGCCCGCAGCACGACGGCCCGCCGCAGGTCGCCGCGTCCTTCGATTTTGGCCAGTACGCCGGTTCCGGCGATCGGACGGCAGGGGATGCCTGCCTCGCGGAGCGCTTCGGCGATGAAGCGGGCGCTCTCCGTTTCGCGGAACGAGAGCTCCGGATGGCGGTGCAGGTGGCGGCGAAACTCTACGGGTGTCATGGTTAAGCGTTTAATAGCAATTACTTTGCCCTATTCGGAATTAGAACACGTTGCGGGCGATCTTGCGGATGTTGTCCGTGCGTCCCATCGTGTAGAAATGGATGATCGGCACTCCGGCCGCTTTGAGCTCCTTGGCCTGGTGGATCGCCCATTCTATCCCGACCTCGCGGGCCGCCTGTGTGTCCTCGCCGCAGGTCCGGACGGCCTTCACCAACTCCTCGGGCAGGCTGACGCTGAAGGTGCGGGGCAGGATCTCCAGGTGCTTGGGCGTCGAGATCGGCTTGATGCCCGGGATGATCGGTACCGTGATGCCCGCCTTGCGGCAGCGCTCCACGAAATCGAAGTACTTGCTGTTGTCGAAAAACATCTGGGTCACGATGTAGTCGGCTCCCGCATCGACCTTCTCCTTGAGGTACTGGAGGTCGCTTTGGGCGTTCGCCGCCTCGAAATGCTTTTCGGGATAGCCCGCTACGCCTACCGAGAACTTGGAGTGGTGGCACTCCTCGACTTCGCCGTCGATAAATTCTCCCCGGTTCATGGCCTGGATCTGGCGCACCAGGTCGGCGGCGTGGGCGTGTCCCTGGGCGTAGGGGACGAAGCGGGGTTCGTTCTGCCGCTTGTCGCCCCGCAATGCCAGCACGTTGTGCAGCCCCAGGAAATCCATGTCGATCAGCGAATCCTCGATGTCGTATTTCGACCAGCCGCCGCAGATCAGGTGGGGCACCACCTCCACGTCGTACTTGCGCCGGATCGCGGCCGAGATGCCGACCGTGCCCGGACGGCGGCGCATGATGTGCCACTCGCGGCTTCCGTCGGGGCGGATGTCCTCTTTGAGGGCTTCGCGGTGGAAGGTGACGTTGATGTAGGCCGGGTTGAAATCCATCAGCGGGTCGATGGCTCCGAAGACGCTGCGCGTACCGTCCCCCTTCAGGGGCGGGAGCAGCTCGAAGGCGAAACGGGTCGTGCGCGAAGCGACGGCGCCCTGTATGAGATCCGTAATATTCATCAGATGTTATTGGGTATCAGTTTTTCGATCGTTTCTATGTCCATGTTGCGGCGTGCGGCGTAGTCAGCCAGTTGCTCTCGGTCGATTCGTCCGACGGAGAAATATTCGGCGTCGGCGAAGAACAGGCCGCAGAGCGCCTCCTCAGGTGTAATCATATAGTTGTCGTTCAGGCGCATGGCGGTCGTCTTGTCGGCGGCCAGCAGGTCGAAGACCTCGCGTTTGAGCGAGTGGTCGGGACAGGCCGGGTAGCCGAAGGCCATGCGCTTGCCCCGGTATTGCCCCCGAATGATCTGCTCGGGTGTGAGCGCCGGACCGGTTTCGTAACCCCACATCTGGCGGCGGATGAAGATATGCACCCATTCGCAGAGGGCTTCGGTCAGGCGGTCGGCCAGCAGCTTCGAGAGGATGGCGTTGTAGTCGTCGCCTTCCGCGCGGAACTTTTCGGTCAGCTCCTTGAGCCCTATGCCGCCCGTGAGGGCGAAGGCCCCGATATAGTCGGTCCTGCCTGCCTTTTCGTCGGCGATGAAATCGGCCAGACAGCGGGCTTGGGCTTCCCGGACCGGGGCCTGGCTGCGCAGCATCGGCAGGATGTATTTCTTGTCTTTCGGGCCGGTGACCACGATGTCGTCGCCCTGGCTGACGGCTTCGAAAATACCCGCTACGCCCTGGAGGGTGAGGAGTTTTTCTTCGCGGATGCGGGCCAGCATCTTTTGCGCGTCGTCGTAGAGCTTGCGGGCCTCGGCGCCGTGTTCGGGGTTTTCGAAGATCTCCGGTACGCGGCCCTTGAGTCCCCACGCCGGGAAAAAGAAGTTCCAGTCGATCAGCGGCTCCACGTCGGCGATGCTCACGTCCGGGAACACTAGCCGTCCCGTATGTGCCGGAACGGCGATCTCGGACGCGGGTTTCGGCACGCGCAGCTTGCGCACCTGACCGAAGGGGAGGATCGTGCGGATCTCTTCGCGGCGGCGGTACTGGTCGCGCAGGGCCTGTTGCTCCTCGCGCACGCGAACCAGATACTCCTCTCGGCTGGGACCGAGCAGTTCGCCGAGGATTTTGTTGTTGCGGCTGGCATTGTCGGCATGGATCACCGGGCCCGAGTAGGTCGGAGCGATCTTCACGGCGGTATGTACGTCCGAAGTGGTCGCACCGCCGATCAGTACGGGAATTTGCAACCCCCGGCGTTCCAGCTCTTCGCAGACGTGGATCATCTCCTCGAGCGAAGGGGTAATCAGTCCGCTCAGGCAGATCGCGTCGGCGCCCCAGGCGACGGCTTCGTCGATGATGCGGGGACACTCGACCATCACGCCCAGGTCGCGGATCGTGTAGCCGTTGCAGGCCATGACTACCGCCACGATGTTCTTGCCGATGTCGTGTACGTCGCCTTTCACGGTAGCCACCAGCACCTTGCCGGCGCTCTTGGCGTTCGCTTCGGAACCTTGCTCGATGTAGGGAGTCAGTACGGCGACGGCTTTTTTCATCACGCGGGCGGTCTTGACCACTTGCGGCAGGAACATTTTGCCCTGCCCGAACAGATTGCCTACGACTTCCATGGCCGGCATCAGCAGCCGGTCGATCACCGCTAGGGGCGAGCCCAGCGTGCGGTAGCCTTCGAGCGCGTCCTGCTCGATGTAGTCGGCCACACCCTTGAGCATGGCGTATTCGATGCGTTTGCCGAGCGGCTCCGAGCGCCAGGCGTCGGTATGCTGTGTCTGCGTCGCGCCGGTTTTGGTGAATTGCGAAGCGTATTCCGTGAGGCGTTCGGCGGCGTCTTCGCGGCGGCAGAGGATAACATCCTCGACCCGTTCGAGTAGTCCCGGTTCGATGTCGCTGTAGATTTGCAGCATCTGGGGATTGACGATCGCCATGTCCATACCCGCTTGGATGGCGTGGTAGAGAAACACCGAATGCATGGCCTCGCGCACGGCGTTGTTGCCCCGGAAGGCGAACGATAGATTCGACACGCCGCCCGAAATCTTGGCGTGGGGCAGGTTTCGCTTGATCCAGCGGACGGCTTCGATGAAGTCCCGGGCGTAGGCGTCGTGGGCTTCGATACCGGTGGCCACCGCGAGGATGTTGGGGTCGAAGATGATGTCTTCGGCGGGGAATCCGTCGTCGGTGAGAAGCTTGTAGGCCCGCTGCGCCACCTCGATCTTGCGGGCATAGGTGTCTGCCTGTCCCTGCTCGTCGAAGAGCATCACCACGGCGGCGGCTCCGTAACGGCGGATGAGGCGGGCGCGGTGCAGAAATTCTTGCTCGCCCTCCTTCAGGGAGATGGAATTGACGACGCTCTTGCCCTGCACTACCCGGAGGCCCGTTTCGAGCACCTCCCATTTCGAAGAGTCGATCATGACGGGTACCGTGGCGATTTCGGGCTCGGAACCCATCAGGTTGAGGAAGTCGCGCATGGCTTCGGGACCGTCGATCAGGCCGTCGTCCATGCAGACATCGACGATATTGGCGCCCGCTTCGACCTGGGCGCGGGCCACCGAGAGAGCTTCCTCGTAATTTTTTTCGCGGATCAGCCGCGCGAACTTGGCCGAGCCGGCGACGTTGGTGCGCTCGCCGACATTGACGAAGTTGGCTTCGGGTACGATCCGAAGCTGTTCCAGTCCGCTCAGGCAGGTCACGTGCCGCCGCTGCGGCAGGGGGCGGGGCGTGTAGTTGTTCACGATCTTCGCCAGTTCGAAGATGTGCAGGGGCGTGGTGCCGCAGCAGCCGCCCACCAGATTGACCAGGCCGCGCCGCATGTATTCCTCTACGTCGGCGGCGAACATCGCGGGCGTCTCGTCGTAGCCGCCCATGACGTTCGGCAGACCCGCATTGGGATAGACCGCCACGCGGAATTCCGAAACGGCGGCCAGCCGCTCCAGGTAGGGCAGCAGGGCCTTGGCGCCGAACGAGCAGTTGAGGCTCACGGCCAGCGGCTCGGCGTGTGCGACGGAGGTATAGAAAGCCTCGATGGTCTGTCCCGCGAGGGTGCGCCCTGACGAGGTGAGTGTGCCGGAGACGATGACCGGCAGTCGCATGCCGCGTTCGGCGAAGAGGGTTTCGATGGCGAAGATCGCTGCCTTGGCGTTCAGCGCATCGAAGACGGTTTCGAGCATCAGCAGGTCGGCGCCGCCGTCCATCAGGCCCCGAGCCTGATCGTAGTACGCCTGCGAGAGCTGTTCGAAAGTGAAAGCCCGGGCGCCGGGGTTGTCCACGTCCGCCGACATCGACAGCGTATGGCTCGTCGGGCCCATCGAGCCGCCCACGAAGCGGGGCTTCTGCGGATTGCGGGCGGTGAAGGCGTCCGCCGCTTCGCGGGCGATGGCTGCGCCGACCCGGTTAATGCGGTACGCCTCCGCTGCCAGTCCGTAGTCGGCCAGCGAAATGGAGTTGGCGTTGAACGTGTTGGACGTAATTACATCCGATCCGGCCTGGAGGTATTTCTCGTGGATTTCGCGGATTGTTTCCGGACGGGTGAGGTTCAGCAGGTCGTTGCAGCCTCTGAGAAGTTTTTCGCTCGCAGCGAACTCCTTGCCCCGGTAGTCGGCTTCGTCCAGGCCGTATTGCTGTATCATCGTGCCGAATCCGCCGTCGAGCAGCAGGATGCGGTGTTCGAGTTCATGTCGTATGTCGCGGTTTTTTGTCACGTCGTGTGGTATTTTATTGGGATATGATTTCGATTTCGAAGAGTTTGCTCCATCTTTTGCCTGTCACGAAGATACGTTCCGAGGCCGCGTCGTAGGCGATGCCGTTCAGTACGTCGGTATCCGGGGCGATCTCTTCGTCCGGGAGCAGGCCGCGCAGGTCGATGACCCCTTCGACGATGCCGCTGGCGGGGTCGATGATGACGATCTGGTCGGTGACATAGACGTTGGCCCAGATCTTCCCGTCGATCCACTCCAGCTCGTTGAGCAGTTGTACCGGGGCACCCCGAAAAGTGACCGGCACGCTGCGTTGCACCCGAAAGGTTTCCGGATCGAGGATGCGCAGGTATTCGCTGCCGTCGCTCATATAGAGCCGCTCGCCGTCGGTCGTGAGGCCCCATCCTTCGCCCGCATAGGCGAAAGTGCGGAGCTGCCGGCCCGTCGCCGCGTCATAGACGTAGGCTTTGTTGTTTTCCCAGGTCAGTTGGTAGATCTTGCCGTCGAGCAGCGCGATGCCTTCGCCGAATTCGCTGCGGGGCAGCGTAGCCACTACGTCCGTGCGTCCTGTTTCGAGGTCGATGCGCTGCAGGCGGGAATGTCCGTATTCGCCCGTACCTTCCCACATCACTCCGTCTGCGAACAGGAGTCCCTGCGTGTAGCTGTCGGTCGAATGGGGATAGCTTTCGATGACCCGGTAGGTGTAGGTGCGCGGCGCGGCGGGGGTAGCGGCCGGGGTTTCCGTTCGGAGGGTTTTCGTGCGTCCCGAGCAGGCGGCCAGCGTCATCGCCAGCAGTCCGATCCATGCGATTTTTGTCATTGGATTCCGTATCGTTTGTATGCTGTCCGGCTGCGGCGTTGGCCGTTTATAGCCGGTATGTCCTTATTATAATAGGCAACAAAGATAGCTATTTTTCGGAAAAAGACGTCGATTTCGGCGCCCGAATTACGGATCGGAGGAGCTGCCGGTCCGGGTGCTCTTCCCCGAAGCCCTTTCTGAAAGAAAAACGGATCGGTGCGGAGATATTTATCGGGTGTTTGTTGCTTGCTAATGAATTATTTTGTACTTTTGCCGACCCGAACTGTAACGTATAAAACAACTGAAATATGAATATCGTAAGAGAACAGCGCGAGCAGAATAACTCGCTCATCAAGGTGACCGTAGGCGAGAAGGATTACGGCGATGCGGTCGAAAAATCCCTGCGTGAGTACAAACGCAAGGCCAATATTCCGGGCTTCCGCCCCGGTATGGTGCCGATGGGCGTGATCAAGAAGATGTACGGCAAGGGCGTGCTTGCGGAGCAGGCTTACCGCCAGGCTTCGGAAGCAGCGTTCAACTATCTGCAGGAGCAGAAGATCGATTATGTCGGTGACGTGATCCCCTCGGAGGAGCAGGGCGACTTCGATTTCGAGAACGGGACCGAATTCGAATTCATCTTCGAGATCGGCGAAGCTCCCGAGGTGAAGCTCGAGCTGTCGGCGAAAGATAAGATGACCTACTACACGATCAAGGTCGATAAGAAGATGCACGACGATTACCGCAGCAATTTCCTGCGTCGTTTCGGCCGTCTGGTGGATACCGACAAGGTAACGGCGGACGAAGCGCTGGAGGTGACGCTCGACAACGGTGATATGAAGATTGAGGGCGCTTACGTCGGACTGATTTCGATGAACGAGGAGGAGCGCAAGCCCTTCATCGGCAAGAAGGTCGGGTTCAAGACGCAGGTCAATGTCAATGAGCTTTACAAGACTCCGGCGCAGCGTGCCGCCGTATTGCAGGTCAAGGAGAACGAATTGGAGGGTATCAAACCCGAATTTTCTCTCGAAATCACCAAGATCCGCAAGTTCGCGGAACCGGAGCTGAACGAGGAGTTCTTCAAGATGGCTTTTCCTGCGGGCAACGTCAAAACCGCCGAGGAGTTCGAGGCGTTCGTCGATGCCGAAATTTCGAAAGAGCTGCGCCGCGAGAGCGACTATCTGTTCACGTTGCAGTTGCGTGATTTCCTGTTGAAGAAAGCCGGGCTGACCATGCCGGTCGAGTTCCTCAAGCGCTGGCTGTACGTCATCAACGAAGGCAAGTTCACCAAGGAGGAGATCGAGAAGGATTTCGACGCTTTCGTAAAACTGTTCACTTGGAATTATCTCCAGAAATATTTCATCAAGCAGGATAACCTTACGGTAACCCCCGAAGAGGCTACTGCAGAGGCCAAGGCGTTGGCACAGGCCCAGTTCGCTCAATACGGATTGCCGACGGCTCCGGAAGATATGCTGGCCAATTACGCCAAGAAGATTCTCGAGGACCGCGAGCAGGGACAGAAGATCTACGAGAAGCTGTATGAGATGAAGGTGGTCGAGGACGTGAAGTCCAAGATCAAGGTGACCGAAAAGGCCGTTTCTGCCGAAGAGTTCGCAAAACTGGCCAAGGAGATTTAAGAAACAGCGGAAAATTGGTATCCGATCAGAGCTTTGAGGGTTTGATTTTTGCAATCACTCCCTCAAAGTCTGTTTAGTAGTCATACTTCTGTTTTTTGCTTCTTCCCTCGTTTTTGCCGGATTCGAGCCTGCATCGTGTGTTGGCCGGGTACGGGAAATCGAGTAGGACCGGAGGCAAGTCGCGGAAAAATTTTTGAACCGGCTTCCGATGTTTTTTATTAACTTGCAAACTGTTCGGTTATGAATGAATTTGAAAAATACGCCACCCGGCATTGCGGTATCAATAGTCTGAAACTGCATGATTTCCGCTCGCAGTACGCGGCCTACGTGTCGCCGACGATCATCGAGGAGCGCCAGTTGAACGTGGCGACGATGGACGTCTTTTCGCGTTTGATGATGGATCGCATCATCTTTTTGGGGGCTCCGATTTACGACGATGCGGCCAATATCATCCAGGCACAGCTGCTGTTCCTGGAGTCGGCCGACCCGGAAAAGGACATCCAGATTTATATCAACTCCCCGGGCGGATCGGTGACGGCCGGTCTGGGAATTTACGATACGATGCAACTGGTGCAGCCCGATGTGGCGACCATCTGCACGGGGCTGGCCGCTTCGATGGGGGCCGTGCTGCTGACCGCCGGTGCTGCGGGCAAGCGCTCGGCGCTGCCTCATTCGCGGGTGATGATCCATCAGCCGCTGGGCGGGGCCCAGGGGCAGGCGTCGGATATCGAGATCACGGCCCGCGAGATCCGCAAGACCAAGCAGGAGCTGTACGAGATCATTGCGGCCCATTCGGGCGCTCCGATCGAGAAGATCGAAAAGGATGCCGACCGCGATTATTGGCTGTCGGCCCGGGAGGCCAAGGAGTACGGGCTGATCGACGAGGTGCTGACCAAGCGGGGATAATATTTCTGTTTCAATCTGCAGGGGACGGTCGATTTCGGGAGAGAAAATGCATCGTTTCCGATCAGCGGAGGCAGAGCGGGGCGCTCGATAGGCCGAGCGGAATAAATGAAGAACCCGGTTCGATATTTCCGGTGTGCGACGTCGGAACGAGGCCGATCGACGGCCGGGTAGAGATGATGACGGGAGTTTGTTTTCGACTTTATCCCGGCAGAGGCTCGTCCGAAAGTTCGACCGGGACCGGGAACGAAATTCGAAGGAAAACTAAAGACCTATGGCTAAAAATTACGGAGAAGACCTTTACGGCAACGAGAGCGATGCGTGTTCGTTCTGCGGGGCCAAACGCCGCGACGGTGCGATCCTGTTGAGTTCGTCCAAGGGTTGCAATATTTGCAGCAAATGTATTGCGAAAGGATACCAGATGCTCATCGAAAACGATGTGCTGCATGACGAAGCCGCATCCCGTCGCAAGGAGCAAAAGAATACTTCGTTGAAATTCGAGGATTTGCTCAAGCCCAATGAAATCAAGGAGTTTCTGGATCAGTACGTGATCGGGCAGGACGATGCCAAACGCTATATGTCGGTGGCCGTATATAATCACTACAAGCGGCTGCTGCATGCTTCGGGCGAGGCGAGCGAAGTGGAGCTCGACAAGTCGAACATTCTGCTGGTCGGCCCGACGGGTACCGGCAAGACGCTGATGGCCCGCACGATCGCCAAATTGCTGAACGTGCCCTTCACCATCGTGGACGCTACGGTACTTACCGAGGCGGGATACGTGGGCGAGGATGTCGAGAGTATTCTCTCGCGGCTGTTGCAGGTGGCTTCCTACGACGTGGAGCTGGCCCAGCGGGGAATTGTCTTCATCGACGAAATCGACAAGATCGCCCGCAAGAGCGACAATCCGTCGCTTACGCGCGACGTATCGGGTGAAGGAGTGCAGCAGGCTTTGCTGAAGATTCTGGAAGGCACGGTGGTCAATGTTCCGCCCCAGGGCGGGCGCAAGCATCCCGAGCAGCAGTTCGTGCAGGTCGATACGCGCAACATTCTGTTCATCTGCGGCGGAGCGTTCGACGGCATCGAGAAGAAGATCGCCCAGCGGCTCAACACCCGGGCGATGGGTTACGGACGGATGAATGCCGATTCCGTGGACCGCAACAACCTCATGCAATACCTTATGCCGCAGGACCTCAGGTCGTTCGGTCTGATTCCCGAACTGGTGGGCCGCCTGCCGGTGCTGACCTATATGGAGCCGCTCGGCCGCGAGGCCCTGCGTTCGATCCTCACGCAGCCCAAAAATGCCATCATCAAGCAGTATGAAAAGCTGTTCGAGATGGACGGCGTGAAGCTCGTGTTCGACGACGAGGTGTTGGACTATATCGTCGATAAAGCCATCGAGTACCGGCTCGGTGCCCGGGGATTGCGTTCGATCTGCGAAGCGATCATGATGGACACGATGTTCGATATCCCCTCTTCGGGAGAGCGTCGCTTCGAAGTGACCTTGCCTTATGCCCGGGAAAAGTTCGAAAAGAAGAAATTTTTGGCGCTCAAGCAGGTCGGATAGACCGGATTTGTATTAAATTTGTACCACCGAACGCGGGACTGCGGCGGGGGACCGGTGTGCAGTCGCGCTCGTTCGATCCGAACGAGCAGAATGAGGAAAGAAGGAAGATCTTCGGCTTCGTCCTTCGTTTCCATATATTTTCTGCCGGTAACGGGCCGAGTTGTGCATATTCGGCCGATTCGTCCGGGATGGGCGCCGAATGTCGGCCCGGGCTGTGAGGCCAATACATAAAAAATATAAAAGCATACAATCTCTTATGGTTACTAAATCCGAACTCACGCGCGTTGCAGACAACATCCGTATCCTGTCTGCAGCGATGGTCGAGAAAGCCAAATCGGGACATCCCGGCGGCGCAATGGGCGGCGCGGACTTCATGGCAGTACTTTACACCGAATTCCTCCGCTACGATCCGGATCAGATGGATTATCCTTTCCGGGACCGTTTCTTCCTCGATCCGGGACACATGTCGCCGATGCTCTACTCGACTCTCGCGCTGGCCGGAACCTATACGGTGGAGGATTTGCGTAACCTGCGGCAGTGGGGCAGCGTCACGCCGGGCCATCCCGAAGTGGACGTGCTGCACGGTGTGGAGAATACGTCGGGTCCTCTGGGCCAGGGGCATGCCATGGCGCTGGGCGCCGCGATCGCCGAGCGGTTCCTCGCGGCTCGTTTCGGGGAGTGGCAGTCCCACAAGACCTATGCCTACATCTCCGACGGCGGTATCGAGGAGGAGGTGTCGCAGGGCGTGGGCCGCATCGCCGGCCACTTGGGGATGAACAATCTGATCATGTACTACGACTCGAACAACGTTCAGCTTTCGACCAAGGTCGATGAGGTGGATACCGAGAACGTAGCGATGAAATACGAGGCGTGGGGCTGGAACGTCATCACCATCGACGGCCATGACGTAGAGCAGATCCGCGAAGCTCTTACCGCTGCCAATGCCGAAAAGGAGCGTCCGACGCTTATCATCGGCCGTACGGTCATGGGCAAGGGTGCGGTTGCGGCCGACGGATCGAGCTTCGAGGACAAGGTTTCGACGCACGGTCAGCCGCTGACGGCTGCCGGAGCCGATTTCGCCGCTACCGTCCGCAACCTGGGCGGCGATGCGGAGGATCCGTTCAAGATCTTCTCCGAGAGCGGCAAGGTGTTCGACGCCCGCCGCGAAGAGCTTCGTGAATGGGTGCGCACGCAGCGCGAGAGGGAGAAGACGTGGCGTTCCGAGCACAAGGAGCTCTCCCGCAAACTCGATCTTTTCCTCTCGGGCAAGGTGCCGGAGATGGACTACAAGGGACTCGAGATCAAACCCGACGGTGCGACCCGCGCCGCCTCGGCTTCGGTGCTCTCCTTCTATGCGGAGCGGATCGAAAATATGATCGTCGCCTCGGCCGACCTCTGCAATTCGGACAAGACGGACGGCTACCTCAAGAAAACCAAAGCCTTCTCGAAGGGTGATTTTTCGGGCAAGTTTTTCCAGGCAGGCGTTTCGGAGCTGACGATGGCCTGCATTGCCAACGGTATGGCGCTGCATGGGGGCGTGATTCCGGCGTGCGGTACGTTCTTCGTCTTCTCGGACTATATGAAACCCGCCGTGCGTCTGGCTGCCCTGATGCACCTGCATGTAATCTATATCTGGACGCACGACTCGTTCCGTGTGGGCGAGGACGGTCCGACGCACCAGCCCGTCGAGCACGAGGCTCAGATCCGTCTGATGGAACATTTGAAGAATCACCGGGGGGAGCGTTCTATGTTGGTGCTGCGTCCGGCCGACGGCGAGGAAACCGTTACAGCTTGGAAATTGGCGATCGAGGAGCATCGTCCCGTCGCGCTGATCCTGTCGCGGCAAAATATTAAGAATCTGCCCGCACTCAATCACAGCCGCCGTGAGGAGGCTGCCCAGCTTTCGAAAGGCGCCTATATCGTAGTCGATGCCGCCAAACCGGCTGTGGTGATGCTCGCTTCGGGTTCCGAAGTCGCTACGCTGGTCGAAGGTGCCGAGTTGCTTTCGAAGGAGGGAATCGCGGTCCGTATCGTGAGCGTGCCGAGCGAAGGACTTTTCCGCGACCAGCCCAAATCCTATCAGCAGACCGTTCTGCCACAGGGTGTGGTGCGTTACGGCCTTACGTCGGGTCTGCCCGTGACATTGCTGGGACTGGTAGGTGAAAACGGTATGATTCACGGTCTGGATCACTTCGGTTATTCGGCACCCTACAAGGTCCTCGACGAGAAGTTCGGTTACAACGGCCAGACGGTATATGAAGAGGTGAAGAAGTTGATCGGTAAATAAGCCGGTTGTAAAACGGATAGAAGACAGGCCCGGATGCCGATAGGCGTCCGGGCCTGTCTTCTGTTTGTTCCGTCGTTCTCCCGTTGATTTTTTCACGGGTCTTTCCGATGTTTTTTGCACCCGTCGGGTTTCCCGAAGACTTGTCCGGCGATGTTCGGGGAAGAACGGGTGCAGCTTTGAAATCGGATCATGGACAGAGTGCCTTGGGGCGGCCTTTTCCTGTTATTGTTGATAACTTTTCCATAAAATGCCGGAGGGGCGGACCATCGAATGCGATTAAACCCTATATTTGTTTTCGGTATCGGTTCCCGATGTGGAGGGCGAATCCACCGGGATTAAAAGGGAATCCTGTGAAAGTCAGGAACTATCCCCGTAGCTGTAAGTTTCTTTTGGGCGGTACATTCTCTCAGCCACTGGCCGTTCGGGCCGGGAAGGCGTGCCGTCCGGAACAAGTCAGAAGACCTGCCGTACCGGGACGAGATTCGTTGCTTTCGGGTGAAAAGCGTCGGAACGGTTTCGGATGCTTCGTCGTATCTATTGCCGGTTCTGTAAATTCCATTCCTGCCTGTGTTGTATCGGGTCGGATCGCTGCGAATCCGTCGTTCAGAAGAGGTGTATTTCGGTTTTTCCGAAGGGTCGGTAAAAAGTCGTCGGATCGGACGACACCGATCTGGCCGACGAAGGCGTACGGTATGGCTCGGAACGTGCGGCTTGTCGTGTTTCTGCGGAGAAAGCCCGGCGGCTGATATTTGTTGCCGTCGAGCCGGGTCGGAATCGGCCGAATTTCCGTCGGTGGAGTTATCGGTGTGGGGAATTCGAGCGTTGAAAGTATGAGTATAATAATATAATATTTGAGGAGAAGTTTAATCGTTATGGAAACATTCATTGTCAAGAGGGACGGAACGCGGGAGGCGTTTTCGATGGAGAAGATTCAGCGGGCGATCGCCAAGGCATTCCTTTCGGTCGGGAGTTTCGCTACGCAGGACGTGATCACCAACATCCTGAGCCGGGTCAGCGTGACCGACGGCATCTCGGTCGAGGAGATCCAGAACCAGGTGGAGGTCGCGCTCATGGCCGAGCGTTACTACACGGTAGCCAAGGCTTATATGCTTTATCGCCAGCGGCATACCGAGGATCGGGAGGTGCGCGACAAGTTGCAGTTCCTCATGGAGTACTGCGATGCTTCGAACGCCGCGACAGGAAGCAAGTTCGACGCCAATGCCAACGTGGAGAACAAGAACATGGCTACGCTCATCGGCGAGCTGCCCAAATCGAATTTCATCCGTCTGAACCGCCGCATGCTCACCGACCGCCTCAAGGAGATATACGGCAAGGAGTTGGCGGACAAGTATATCGAGATGCTGAACGACCATTTCATCTACAAAAACGACGAAACTTCGCTGGCCAACTATTGCGCTTCGATTACGATGTATCCCTGGCTCATCGGAGGAACGATTTCGATCGGGGGCAATTCGAAAGCCCCGACCAACCTCAAGTCATTCTGCGGCGGCTTCGTGAATATGGTTTTTATCGTGTCGAGTATGCTCAGCGGCGCCTGCGCCACACCCGAATTTCTGATGTATATGAACTATTTCATCGGCCAGGAGTACGGCACCGACTATTTCAAACGGGCGGACGAGGTGGTCGATCTCTCGAAGAAACGGCGCACGATCGACAAGGTCATCACCGACTGTTTCGAACAGATCGTCTATTCGATCAACCAGCCGACCGGAGCGCGGAATTTCCAGGCCGTGTTCTGGAACGTTGCTTACTACGACCGCTACTATTTCGAGAGCCTGTTCGGAAATTTCCTCTTCCCCGACGGCAGCAAGCCCGACTGGGAGTCGCTCAGCTGGCTGCAAAAGCGTTTCATGAAGTGGTTCAACCGCGAACGGACCCGCACCGTGCTGACCTTCCCGGTCGAAACGATGGCTTTACTCACGGAAAACGGTGACGTGAAGGACAAGGAGTGGGGCGATTTCACGGCCGAAATGTATGCCGAGGGACATTCGTTCTTTACCTACATGAGCGACAATGCCGATTCGCTTTCGAGCTGCTGCCGCCTGCGCAACGAAATTACGGACAACGGGTTCAGCTACACGCTCGGCGCCGGAGGCGTATCGACCGGCTCGAAGAGCGTGCTGACGATCAACCTGAACCGTTGCATCCAGTACGCCGCACGTAAGGGTATGCCCTATCAGTTCTTCCTCGAGGAGGTGGTCGATCTGGTGCACAAGGTGCAGTTGGCCTACAACGAGAACCTGAAATACATGCAGTCGAAGGGGATGCTGCCCCTGTTCGATGCGGGCTATATCAATATGTCGCGCCAGTACCTCACTATCGGTGTGAACGGACTGGTCGAAGCAGCCGAATTTCTCGGCATTCCGATCAACGACAATCCCGATTACGAACGTTTTACACAGGAAATTCTCGGAATGATCGAAAAGTACAACAAGAAGTACCGCTCGAAGGAGGTGATGTTCAACTGCGAGATGATTCCGGCGGAGAACGTGGGAGTGAAACATGCCAAATGGGACAAGCGCGACGGCTACAAGGTGGGGCGCGACTGTTACAACAGCTATTTTTACATCGTCGAGGACGAATCGCTCAACATCGTGGACAAGTTCCGACTGCACGGCCGCAAATACATCGAGCACCTCACGGGCGGCTCGGCCCTGCACATGAACCTGCAGGAACATTTGAGCCGGGAGCAGTACCGCCACCTGTTGCGCGTGGCTTCGCAGGAGGGATGCAACTATTTCACGTTCAACATCCCGAATACGGTCTGCAACGATTGCGGGCATATCGACAAGCGCAACCTCAAGGCGTGTCCGAAATGCAACGGCAGGAATCTCGATTATCTGACCCGTATCATCGGTTATATGAAGCGTGTCAGCAACTTCTCTCAAGCTCGGCAGCAGGAGGCCGCGCGTCGTCACTATGCTACGCCTGGCCAGCTTTGATGTGGTGTTCCAGGAGATTCCGGGCGAAGTGACCCTCGCTCTGAATCTTTCGGGGTGTCCGAACCGGTGCGCCGGGTGTCACAGTCCCCATCTGTGGGAAGAGGTCGGGGAGCCGCTGGACGATAATTTGCTGAATAGTTTGTTGTCGGGATACGGAAATGCGATTACCTGCGTTTGTTTTATGGGAGGCGATGCAGCGCCCGGCGATGTCGCGCATTGGAGCGCCTGTGTGCGGGCTGCGACCGAGGGCCGGCTGAAGACAGGCTGGTATTCGGGGCGTTCTGAATTGGCCGCAGGTATCGACCCGCGCAGTTTTGATTATATCAAGCTGGGACCGTATGTCGCACATTTGGGAGGCTTGGATTCCGCTTCGACGAACCAGCGGCTTTACCGGGTGACGGACGGCGAAATGAAGGACATTACGGCGGAGTTGAGGAACAGGGATCGTATGTTATTGGGTTAATTGAATCATATTAAAAGGCTGCGAGGGCTGTGAACGAATAGTTCACAGCCCTCGCAGTATATGCCGGGCGGTTCGCGGATTTGCACGGAACGGAGTCCGTGCGCACTGTTTTTCGGTTTGAGGAACTCGAAAGAATTCGCTGCTCGCCTACGGATGCAGACAAGTAAAAAGTCCCCTTTTCGGGGACTTTTTACTTGTGCGGTCGGTCGCGTTATAGTCCGAACTTTTGCTTGATCAGATCGACGGCATCGAGCTTTTCCCAGCCGAAGAATTCGATCTCGCGCTCCACCTCGCGGCCGTCCTCCCACACTTTCTCCTTGCGGGTGTAGGGGCGGTTGCCGAAATGTCCGTAGGATGCCGTCGCTTCGAAGATCGGGTTTTTGAGGCCGAATTTCTTTACGATAGCTGCCGGACGCAGGTCGAAGAGCTTGGCGATACGGCGGGCGATCTCCCCGTCGGTCATGTCCGCGAGCTTCGGATTGCGGCTGCATACCGCACCGTGCGTATCGACGAAGACGGAGATCGGTTCGGCGATCCCGATGGCATAGCTCAACTCCACGAGAATTTCGTCCGCGATCCCGGCCGCCACCATGTTCTTGGCGATGTAGCGGGCTGCGTAAGCCGCCGAACGGTCCACCTTCGAGGAGTCCTTGCCCGAGAAGGCGCCGCCGCCGTGGGCACCGCGTCCGCCGTAGCTATCGACGATGATCTTGCGGCCCGTGAGTCCCGTATCTCCGTGCGGGCCGCCGATGACGAACTTGCCCGTGGGATTCACGTGCAGGATATAGTCGTCGCCGATCAGTCGCGCCAACTTATCCTTGGCACGCTCCAGACGGGCCTTGACGCGTGGAATGAGGATCGTGCGCACGTCCTCGCGGATCTTCTCCTGCATGCGTTTTTCGGCCATTTTCTCGGTGACGCCCTTGCTCGTGGGGATGAAATCGTCGTGCTGGGTCGAAACCACGATGGTATGTACGCGCAGCGGACGGTGCGTCTGTTCGTCGTATTCGATCGTTACCTGCGACTTGGCGTCGGGACGCAGGTAGGTCATCACCTGCCCTTCGCGGCGGATGACGGCCAGTTCCTTGAGAATGACGTGCGAGAGGATGAGCGTCGCAGGCATGTATTCGCGCGTTTCGTTGCAGGCATAGCCGAACATGATGCCCTGATCGCCCGCGCCCTGTTCCTCTTCGGCCTCGCGCACGACACCCTGGTTGATGTCCGGAGACTGTTCGTGGATCGCGGAGAGCACGCCGCAGGAATTACCGTCGAACTGATATTCGCTTTTGGTATAACCGATACGGTTGATTACGCGGCGTGTTACGTGCTGGATATCGACGTAGGCGCTCGAACGCACTTCGCCCGCGACGACGACCAGACCGGTGGTGCAGAGCGTTTCGCAGGCTACTTTGGAGTTGGAGTCGTGACGAAGGAATTCGTCGAGAATGGCATCGGAAATCTGATCCGAAACTTTGTCGGGGTGTCCTTCGGACACGGACTCCGACGTAAATAAAAATCCCATTTTACATTTATTTTGGAAGTTAAACGTATAAAATGGGGAAAAATTGGCTGCTGGAATAAAAAAGCTGTTTTAGCTATTTTTTATTGTGGTTTGCAATCAGTCAAATCTTTCCACATTCCCCGCCGATCGGCGAGGACTGCAAAGGTAAACATAAAAAACGGGGAATAAAAACTTATTCCCCATATTATCTTACGAAAAATAGGTGCCGTCTTATAGGGCCTTGGTATCTATCGGGTTACGTTCAAGGTCGGCAGATTCAGGATTTGGGCTCGGGTGAATTATTCTGTGTGCCGACGGCGGAGTTTTCGCTTCGCGACACGTCTAAAAGCAGGAAACACAATAATCGTCTTTTCTGGGCGTTCTGTAACTAAATAGAAACGCTCAAACAGAAACAGCCTATGGAATAAAATTGCCTCCGTAATAAAACCAGTTAAATTATTTCAATATTGGATTATGAAAAAGGCATTGTTATTATTAGGTATGATTGCCGCAGGCGCCGCATCCGGCGGTGTCGTCGCCTGGAGTATTTTATCGCCGGCCGAAAAGAACGGCACGCATGTTGTTACGCCGCAGAGCGGGGCAGTGTCTGACGACCCCTTTTCTCAGGCGGGAACCCATTTCACTTCGTATCAGGCCGAGCAGTATCCGGATCTTACGTATGCTGCCGAGAATGCTGTCAAGGCCGTCGTGAATATCGAGGTGGTTCAGGAGATCGAAGTTCCTGAGCGGCAGTACGATCCGTTTTTCGAATTTTTCGGTATTCCCCAGCAGGGCCGGCGCGGCCCTTCGACACAGGAGCGTCGGGGCGGAGGATCCGGCGTGATTATTTCCGCAGACGGTTACATCGTGACCAACAACCATGTGGTGGACGAGGCTACGCGCCTTCGCGTGAAGCTGAGCGACGGCCGCACGTTCGACGCCAAGGTGATCGGTACCGACCCCACGACGGATGTGGCGCTGGTGAAGATCGAGGCCGAGGACCTGCCTACGTTGCCTTTCGGCAGTTCGGATTCGCTCCGGTTGGGCGAATGGGTGCTGGCCATCGGATCGCCCTATAACCTGCAATCGACCATTACGGCCGGTATCGTGAGTGCCAAAGCGCGTCAGTTGGATGTCATTCCGAGCGAATTCCGCATCGAGTCGTTTATCCAGACGGATGCGGCCGTCAATCCCGGTAATTCGGGCGGTGCGTTGGTCAATACGCGCGGCGAACTGGTCGGTATCAATACCGTAATCAAGACGATGACGGGTAGCTATGTCGGTTATTCGTTCGCGGTCCCCGAAACGATCGTCCGCAAGGTGGTCGTGGATCTCAAGGAGTACGGCGTCGTGCAGCGGGCTCTGTTGGGTCTGGCATTCCGCCCCATAGATCAGAATTTCATCGATCAGATGGGCGAGGAAACGGGTATCGAGGAGTTGGGCGGCGTTTATGTCGCCAGTGTGTCCGAAGGGGGCGCTGCCTCGCAGGCCGGTATCCGCAAGGGAGATGTAATTCTTTCGGTCGATGGCGTGGAGTTGAACGAGGCTGCGACGCTTCAGGAGCAGATCGGCAAGCACCGTCCCAACGACAAGGTAAAATTAATGATAAAAAGGTCGGGTTCGATGAAACAAATCGAGGTGACCTTGCGTAATAAAGCAGGTAAGACGGAACTCCTCACGCGGGACGACGTCGATGTGATGGAAGTTTTGGGTGGAAAGTTCGCCACGGCCGATGAACGTCTGTGTCGCCGACTGGAGATCAGAGGCGGTGTGGAAGTGCTGGCAATCAAGGCGAACGGTATTCTGTCGAAGGCACGGGTAAGACCGGGATTCGTGATTACCCACATCAACGACAAGTCCGTGCGTTCGCTCTCCGATATGCAGCGGATGACCGATAAGGTTCGCAGCATCGACGGAGTATATCCCGACGGACGTTCGGCGAGCTATGTGCTTGTCGAATAGGGAAGCGCCAGGAAAGCCGGGTATGTTTTACCGTTTTTTATTGCCGTAGTTTAAGAATATTCTTATAAAATTAAATATGCGTCAGTTAAAAATTACGAAGTCCATCACCAACCGTGAGAGCGCGTCTTTGGACAAGTACCTGCAGGAAATCGGCAAGGAGGAGCTCATTACGGTTGAGGAGGAGGTGGAACTTGCCCAGCGAATCAAGAAGGGTGACCAGGAGGCATTGGAGAAGCTCACCAAAGCCAATCTGCGTTTCGTCGTGTCGGTGGCCAAGCAGTATCAGAATCAAGGCCTCAGTCTGCCCGACTTGATTAACGAGGGAAACCTCGGTCTTATCAAGGCTGCGGAGAAGTTCGACGAAACCCGGGGTTTCAAGTTTATTTCGTATGCCGTGTGGTGGATTCGTCAGTCGATCCTGCAAGCTCTGGCCGAGCAGTCGCGTATCGTGCGCCTGCCGCTCAATCAGGTGGGCTCGCTCAATAAGATCAACAAGGCTTTCGCCCGTTTCGAGCAGGAGCACGAGCGCACCCCTTCGCCCGAGGAGTTGGCGAATGAGTTGGAGCTTCCCAAGGAGAAGGTGACCGATACGCTGCGTGTCGCCGGCCGCCATGTTTCGGTGGATGCGCCTTTTGCCGACGGCGAGGACAACAGCCTGCTCGATGTGCTGGTGAACCCCGATTCGCCCAATGCCGACAGAGGGTTGATTAACGAGTCGCTCTCGACCGAGGTGGATCGTGCCTTGGAAACGCTGACCGAACGCGAGCGGGATATCATCAAATATTTCTTCGGCATCGGCTGTTCGGAAATGACGCTCGAAGAGATCGGCGAAAAATTCGACCTGACGCGCGAACGTGTACGCCAGATCAAGGAGAAGGCAATCCGTCGCCTGCGTCACTCCTCCCGCAGCAAGTTGCTGAAATCTTATCTGGGGTAGAGAACCCCGTTTATGATAAAGCCGGAACTTCTAAAAGTTCCGGCTTTTTTATTCCATTTCCGAACTTTGTTTTGCAATTGTCGCCGGTGACAGTCGGTGCAGGGCGATTACCTGTCGTCGGAATATTCGTCTTCGGTCATCATACGCTGGATGCGCAGGTTTTTACCCAAGACCAGGGTGATGGACAGCAACGCGAGAGCACAGACGGCGCAAAGAGCCAGCCATTCGAGCCGTCCCAATATGCCCGATAGCAGGACCCCCGCTACGGATAGTACCAGGACCGTGTAACAGATGACGAGAGTAATCTTAAGTGGTTGCAGCATATTTTTATGGTGGCGATTATATTTTGCAATGTATCCTTATCCGACGGTCGCAGCATTGAATTCGAGGGGCGCTATTCGCGGCCTGTGCCCGCATTTGCAATGCAGCCCTTTCTAAATCCTCTTCTCGGAGAGGGCTTGGGTCGCTGTGCTTTCAGAGAGGTACTCTAACGCGTATAATCAGGTTTTAGAAGTTATTATGCTTACCACAAAATCGGTGCCTTTCCGATGCTTTGCAGATATTCGTTGGCCCGGGAAAAGTGTTTGCTGCCGAAAAATCCCCGGTAGGCCGACAGCGGGGAGGGATGGACGGCTTTGAGGATGCAGTTGCGCTGGGGATCGGCGATGGCGCCTTTGCGCTGGGCGTAACTTCCCCACAGCATGTAAACGATGCCTTGCTTGCGCTGTGCGATGGCCCGCACGACCGCATCGGTGAAAGTTTCCCAGCCGTGTCCTGCGTGGGAGGCCGCTTCGTGCGCCCGGACCGTCAGCACGGCATTGAGCAGCAGCACGCCCTGTTCGGCCCAGCGGTCGAGGTTGCCGCTCGTGGGAATCGGCGAGCCGGTGTCGTCGGCTACTTCCTGGAAGATGTTCTGCAGCGAGGGTGGGAACGGCACGCCGTCCGCCACGGAGAAACAGAGTCCGTTGGCCTGTCCTTCGCCGTGATAGGGGTCCTGTCCGATGATTACCACTTTGAGTTTGTCGAACGGGCATTTGTCGAAGGCACGAAAAATGTTGCTTCCTCTGGGGAATATCCGGCGGGAAGCGTATTCTTGCCGTACGAAGTCGGTGAGTTCTCGGAAATAGGGTTTTTCGAACTCTTCGGAAAGAATCTCTTTCCAGTCCGAAGCGATTTTAACATCCATGGCTGGTATTGAATTAGGCTGTTATATATTTCGAGTACCACGACCGTTTTTTGTTGATCTCGGCAGGCAGCCCTCGATCCTGCGGGGTGTCGTTTCGTTCTGACCTTCTTCCCGGGAAGAGTTTCGACTTTTCGTCGAAGCATGTCGGTCGGTTTCGAGCCGGAGCAGGTCGGTAATCGAGCTATATAATCAGGTTAAATTTTTGCTAAAATACAAAGAAAGTTCGAAACGGCGTGTCGGAAATGCGTAAATTTGAAAAGTGGCATCAAAAGAATATATATTATTTGTTATGAAAAAAATTGTAATTACCATGCTCGTCCTGTTGTCGGCGGCCTATGCCGTCGGGATAGGAGGCGGGGAGGTCGCCCGTAAACTGAACCTTCGACCGTCGCAAATCGTTCCCGCAGCCGACACGCTGCCGGTTCGGAACCTGATCTATCTGATCGGGGACGGTATGGGATTGAGTCACGTGTCGATGTTGATGCTCGAGGAGGGATACGGTACGACCGCTTTCGACCGGGCGCAGAACATCGCATTGATTACTACTTATTCAGCCAACAACCGGGTGACGGACTCCGCAGCGGCCGGTACGGCGCTGGCGACGGGACATAAGACCGGCAACGGTATGCTCGGTGTGCTGCCCGATTCGACGGCTGCGGAGTCGATTATGGCGGATGCGATCCGAGCCGGGATGCCGACCGGAGTCGTCGTTACCAGTACTCTGCAACACGCTACGCCCGGCGCTTTCTATGCCCATGTGCCTTATCGGCGACAGTATCAGCGAATCTCCGATCAACTGGCCGGAAGCGACTTGACGGTGGCCTTCGGCGGCGGATTGAAGTATGCCGAAACGTCGGAGCGGGAGGACGGTGTACCGGGCATCGAGCGCCTTCGGGATCGCGGTTTCCGGGTGCTGACCGATCCCTCGCAGCTCGATACCTTGAGCCGGGGACCTGTGATGGGATTCTTTACCGACGGTCACCTGCCGAAAATGTCGGAGGGGCGGGGCGATTATCTGGAGCGGGCGATCCGCAAGGCGCTGGAGATTCTGTCGCGAGAAGCCGGCGAGCGCGACCGGGGCTTTGTTCTGATGGTCGAAGGATCCCAGATCGATTTGCGGGCTCACGATAACGATGCCGAAGGCGTCTTGGCGGAGATGCGTGATTTCGACCGGGCGGTTGCCGCTGCGATGGATTTCGCCGACCGGCATCCCGGGACGCTCGTGGTCGTTACGGCCGATCACGAAACGGGCGGTCTTTCGATTCCTTCGGCCAATGTCGATTTCGAGCACGAGGAGGCCGGGATCGAGTACTGTTTCAGCACCGGCGGACATACGGCGGCTATGGTGCCCGTCTATCTGTACGGGACAGGCGCCGAACGGATTAACGGCGTACTGGACAACACGGAGCTGGCCCGTACGTTGAAGCGGCTGATATTGCCGGATAGCGGACGGATTGCGAATGTGTCCGATTGATTCGGATGTACGGGAAGTCCGAAGGACCGGAGAGAAAAAGCGCGGGGTGTTGTGATCGACACCCTGCGCTGTAATTTATGGCATTGCGTTTCGGTTTTTCCGTGCTTCTTCGTTGTCCTTCTCGTCCGTGTCGTCGCCTTCCCAGTCGAACGGCGGGAAATCGCGCCGTCCGCCCAGCGAGAAGCGGGTGTAGGTGATCGGCAGCTTCCGTTCGAGGAACATCTGTTCGTAGGCGGTCTTGACCGAGAGGATCTCGTCCGCGAACCCCGAGCCGTAGATGTCGTTGTTGGCCACGTCGCAGGGCAGACCGAACCGTTCGATCACGGCTTGCGTGTAGGCGTAGAGGTGTTGCGAGTCGGTCTTGAGGTTGATTCGTCCGCCGGGAACCAGCATCTGTGCGTACTGGCCCAGGAAGAGGGGTGAGGTGAGCCGTTTCTTGGCCCGGCGCGATTTGAGCTGCGGATCGGGGAAGGTGATCCAGATCTCATCGACCTCTCCTTCGGCGAAGAAGGAGGCGATCATTTCGATGCGGGTACGCAGAAAACCGACGTTGCGCATTTGCCGTTCCGTGGCGGTTTTGGCTCCGCGCCACATGCGGGCGCCCTTGATGTCGATACCGATGAAGTTGCGGCCGGGGTCGCGCTCCGCGAGTGCGACGGTGTATTCGCCCTTGCCGCAGCCCAGTTCGAGTACGATCGGACGGTCGTTATGGAAAAAGTCGCTGTGCCAATGTCCTTTGAGCGGATGGTCGCGGCGGAAGGCCTCCTCGAAGGCGGGTTGTACGAAACATTCGAACGTGAGGTTCTCCGCAAAGCGTCTGAGTTTGTCTTTGCCCATCTGTTTTTATTCGCTTTTTTGCTGGTTGATGCCGATGGCTTCCACGCCCCGGACCGGCGTCGCCGGGATGAAAGCCATCCTGTAAATGCCGCTGTCGGGAAAAATTACGTGCCGGCGATAGGGAACCGACGCTTCCTCCGCGAGGGCTGCCGGATGCCTGCGGGAAGGAAGGCCCAGCGTGTAGGATTCCTCGAAAACCAGGGAGTCGGGCGAAGTGGTCCGTATCGTCAGCCGCAGCGTGTCGTCCCGAAAGGAGTCGTTGTAACGCACGACGATGTATAGGTCGCGCGGGGTCACGGTATCCGCGTTCGGAATTTCGATTTCGGCACTTTCGCTCCACGTGCCGCCCCCGGTATCGGTCACGACCGTCTGATGCGGCGAAAGGCAGCTTGTAACGAGCAGTCCGGCGATCGCTATGATACTCCGCAGGTACATTACGAGTCGTTATTGCTCTTTTTTCGGCGGTTCGGGTTGTGCTGTCTCTCCGTTTCCGCCTTCCTGACGGTTGCCTTCACGACGGTTGCGTCCTCCGCGTCCCCGAGGACGGCGGCGGGCACCGTTCTGTCCCTCTTCGCCGGGGGATTGGGGGTGTGCAGGAGTCGGATCGGTTTCGGAGCCGTTTTGTCCCGGACGGTTTTCGGAACGAGAACGCTCCGAACGACGTTCCCCGCGCTGTTCGCTGCGAGAGCCCTGACCGTTACCGCGTTCACCGTTCTGTTCGCCGGAGGTGTTCCCGCGTTCGGTGCGCTGTTCGTTTTTCTGGGTGCTCTGTCCGTTGCGCGACCCGTTCCGGTCGCTGTTGCGTGGGTTGCGCGGTTCGCCCTGACCGTTATTCCTTTCTCCGCGCGATTCGCGGCTTTCGCCTTGTCCGTTTCGATTATTCCGTTCTCGGCGGTCGCGTTTTTCGCGGCGTTCACTCCGGTTGGCAGCGGGTTCCTGTTTTTCGTCCTTGCGGAATTCCGAAACGGCGGCCGCTTCTGCGGCGCTTCCGCTGCGGGCACCGTTGTTCCGGTTCTCGCGTTCCTCTGCCCGGTCGCTGCGGCGCCGGTTGCGGCCCTTGCGTTTGGAGCCGTTGCCGTCGAAGCGTGTGATGCTGTCCTCCTCCGAGCGATAGGTCGGTTCTTCGAACTTCTCCCGTTGTGGTTGCTCCGCCGACAGCTGATCGACCTTCTTGCCGGCGCGGTTCAGCGCTATGATCTCCTTGACGCGGGCGACGGGAAGCGTCACCACGTTGGTCATCGTATCCTTGCTGCTGCTGAAGGACATGGTACCGGCCAGGATGTCGGTTTTGACCAGGTAATATTCGCCGTCGAGAGCCTGGAGCGGTTCCCGCAGACGGGGGAACTCCTTGCGGGCGTCCACGTAGGTGTCGTATTCGTAGGCGAGGCAGCACTTGAGTTTCGAGCACTGTCCGGCCAGTTTTTGGGGGTTGAGGGAGATCTCCTGCATACGGGCCGAGTTGGTCGTCACACTCGAGAAATTCGAGATCCACGATGCGCAACACAGTTCGCGGCCGCAGGCTCCGATGCCGCCGATGCGTCCCGCTTCCTGGCGGGCGCCGATCTGTTTCATTTCGATGCGGATGTGAAACCGTTCGGCGAAGACCTTGATTAGCTCGCGGAAATCCACGCGCTCGTCGGCGATGTAGTAGAAGATCGCCTTGATCTTGTCGCCTTGGTACTCCACGTCGCCGATTTTCATATTGAGTCCCATTTCGGCGGCGATCTGGCGTGCGGCGATCATCGTTTCGTGCTCCAGAGCGATGGCCTCCTGCCAGCGTTCGATGTCGTAGGGTTTGGCCTTGCGGTAAATCTTCTTGAATTCGCCGTTGTAGGGGTTGAAACCCACGCGGCGCATTTGGCGGGCTACCATGTCGCCCGTCAGGGAGACGATGCCGATGTCGTGTCCCGGCGAAGCTTCCACAGCGACGATGTCGCCCCGTTCCAGCGGCAGATTATTGACGTTTTGGTAGTAGGAGCGCCGGGTGTTCTTGAAGCGCACTTCGAAAATATCGGTCGGCGTGTGTTGCGGGTATTGCTCCAGCCAGGCTGTTTCGTGCAGTTTGTAGCAACCCTCGCAAGGCTTGGCTGCGACCCCTTCGGGGGCGTAGTAGAACGTGCAGCCGCGACCGATTTCGGGCTTGGGCGCTTTCGTATATGGTTTGGTGTTATCCATTGGAGTCATAAATTTCGGTAAAGATAGTGAAATCCGGGAGCAATGCCAAATTTATTCGGCTGAGACTCCGGCATATTCCCGCCGGGCGGATGTGCGTCGCTGCCGGGAAGCGGAGATCCCGGATTATCGGATGCCGGCCTTCCAGCGCCGGATATCGCGGCGGTAGCGGACGATCAGCAGTACGGCGGCCGTCGTAAGACCGACGGTGAAGCCCAGAATCAGCCCCTGTGCGCCCATTCCCAATGTAAAGCCCAACAGGTAACCCACCGGCAGGTTGAAGACGATGTACGAGAGGAAAGCGATCGGCATGATGATCTTCACGTCCTGAATACCCCGCAGAATGCCTACCGAAACGTTCTGGATGCCGTCCGCCAACTGGTAAACGGCGATCAGCAGGATCAGCTTCGAGGCCAGGTCGATCACTTCGGCGTTGGTGGTGAAGAAAGTCGGGATGACGTTGCAGAGCGAGATGAACGTGATGGCGGCGAAGAGGTTCCAGGCGATGACCAGGTGGTAGGAGGCCTTTGCCGCCAGAGTCAGCTCCTTCAAGCTGCGGGCGCCGTAGCAGTGGGAGATGCGGATGGTCGTGGCGGCACCGATCGAAGTCACGATCATGAAGGCGCAGTTGCCCAAGGTCATGGCGATCTGGTTGGCGCTGATGGCCGTTTTGCTCAGCCAGCCCATCATGATACTGGTGCCGACGAAGGCCGAGGCTTCGAGAAACATCTGCAGGGAGATCGGAAGGCCCATACGCAGCAATGTGCGGATCGTTTTGACCGAATAGTTGCGGGGCGAGAATCCCTGAAGATAGGCGCGGTATTTCTGTTTTTTGTAGAAATAGCCGATAATCATGATCGGCATGGCGATGCGCGATCCGAGGGTGCCGAGCCCCGCACCTGTGGCGCCCAGTTCTTCGAATCCGAGGTGGCCGTAGATGAAAATCCAGTTCAAGCCGACGTTCATCAGGTTGCAGAGAATCACCACGACCATTTCGACCCGGGTGTTTCCGACGCCTTCGAGGAATTGCTTGAAGGTGAAGAAGAGCATGATGAACGGCATGCTGTAAGCCAGCAACTTGTAATACGGTATGGCCATATCGACCACTTCGACGGGCTGTCCCATGTGGTACATCAAAGGGATGACGGCCAGTTGGAGCCCGCAGACCAGAAATCCCAACAGAGTATAGAACATCAGGCCGTTTTGCAGGTATTGCGACGATTTGCAACGGTCGCCCTGGGCGTAGAGTTCGCCGATCAGGGGCGTGAGGCCCAGTGCGATGCCGACGCCGGCGATGAAGAGGATGAAGAAGACCGAGCCGCCGAACGAAGTGGCGGCCAGCGGCGTGGGGTCGTCGCCTCCGTAACGGCCGACCATGACGTTGTCGGCGACCTGTACGAGGATCTGCCCCAACTGGGTCATCACGACGGGCAGGGCCAGTTTCAGATTGGCTTTGTATTGTCGTTTGTAGGTTGAAAAACGGTACATATATTTCTTGAATCAGACGACAAAGGTACGAAAATAATCGATTATCCCTCTTTCGCATCCGTTTCGAAGGGGGAACGGAGTCTGATGTCCGGACCTTTCGACCGGGTGTCGGGGCCGATTTTGCAGGCAGATGTCGAAAGCATGCGGGACGGACATATATGGAGCTGTTCCCGGTTTCGATGCAAATGCCTCGTTGCCGGGAGGACTGTTCGGGGTTATTCCGTATGTCGGGCCGGGGTTGTTGTCGGTTCTGGAAAACCGCTTAGTCGAAGGAGTGGGTGAGGCGTGAAAATCCCGGCCGATACTTGCTTCGGCCGGGATTCGAAAACCGTCCGCCACTGGTGCGGATTTATGTTAGGCGACCCGGAGAATCACCTCCTTTTCGCCGTCGGGTTCCACGATCACCCGCTCCCCGCTGTGCAGTTTGCCGTCGATAATCAGTCCCGAGAGAGGTTCCTCGATGCGTTCGAGCAGCGTGCGGCGCAGGGCGCGGACGCCGTATTTGCGCTGGTAGCCGATGGCGGCAAGGGTCCGCTTCGCCTCGTCGGTGATTTCGACCTTGTAGCCGAGTCGGTCGGTACGGGAGAGCAGCCCCTTGAGTTCCAGGTCGATGATCCGCTCCACGTCCGAGAGGTCGAGCGTGCGGAAGATGACGATGTCGTCGATGCGGTTCAGGAACTCCGGTGCGAAGGTTTCTTCCAGCGCCCGGCGGTATTCCGACTGCGGGGCTTTCTGCTGGGTGTCCGATTTCGAACAGGTGCTGTACCCGACCTGCGTGGAGCGTATTGCCGCGGCCCGCGATCCGACGTTGGAGGTGAGAATGATTACCGTATTTCGGAAATCGACCTTGCGCCCCGAACCGTCGGTGAGGTGTCCCTCGTCGAAGATCTGCAACAGGGTGTTGAAGACTTCGGGGTGGGCTTTCTCGATTTCGTCGAACAGGACGACCGAATAGGGATGGCGGCGTACCGCTTCGGTGAGCTGTCCGCCTTCGCCGTAGCCGACATATCCCGGCGGGGAGCCGATCAACCGTGCGACGTTGTGTTTTTCGCTGTATTCGCTCATGTCGATACGGATGAGTCCCTTGTTCTCGTCGAAGAGCCATTTGGAGAGCTCTTTCGCCAGCAGGGTTTTGCCCACGCCCGTCGGTCCGACGAACATGAAGACGCCGATCGGACGCCCTTCGTCCTTGAGTCCCGCCCGGGAGCGTTGGATCGACCGCGAAATCTTTTCGACGGCTTCGCATTGGCCGATGACGCGGGCCGAAAGATAGTCCGCAAGGCCGCGCAGACGTTCGCTTTCGCTGCCCGAGAGCCGTTCGGCTGGGATTCCCGTCATGGAGGTAATAACCTGCTCGATATGCTCGGCCCGGATTTCGGGCGGGCCGGGATCGGACGGAAGAGTCCATACGGCGCCACCGACAGTCGTCGTGTCCGCTGCCGCCGTTTTGCGGGAGCGGTTTTTGGGCGTTTTGGCTCCTGCTGCGGCGCCGACCGGTTCGCGGGATGCGGTTTTTCGGGACGGTTTTTCGGTTTTGCCTTTGTCCTGCAGGTGAATACGTGCCCCGGCTTCGTCCAGCACGTCGATCGCCTTGTCCGGAAAGTTGCGGTCGGTAATGTAGCGCCCGGTCAGGGCGACGCAGGCCCGCAATGCTTCGTCCGAGTAGCGCACTCCGTGGTGCCGTTCGTAATGGGGTGCGATGTTGTGCAGGATTTGCAGGGTTTCCTCTTCCGAAGCGGGTTCGACGAGGATTTTCTGAAAGCGGCGTTCCAGCGCGGGATCGCTCTCGATATCTTCGCGATATTCGTCCAGCGTCGTGGCTCCGATGACCTGCAATTCGCCCCGCGCCAGGGCGGGTTTGAGAATGTTGGCCGTGTCGAGGCTTCCCTGGGTCGAACCTGCGCCCGCGATGGTGTGTATTTCGTCGATGAAGAGGATCGAGTCCTGCTTCCTGCGCAATTCTTCGAGAAGTCGCTGCATCCGTTCTTCGAACTCACCTCTGTATTTGGTCCCGGCCAGGAGCGACGATACGTCGAGCGAATAGAGCCGTTTGCCGCGGATGGTGGCGGGAACTTCGTCCGCTGCCATCCGCAGGGCCAGCCCTTCGACGATGGCGCTCTTGCCCACGCCGGCTTCGCCGATCAGGATCGGGTTGTTCTTCTTGCGGCGCGAGAGGATCTGCACGATGCGTTCCATCTCCCGCTCGCGTCCTACGACGGGATCGATGCGGCCTCTGCGAGCTTCGTACGTAAGGTCGGTGCCGAATTTGTCCAACAAGGCAGGTTCCGCAGGAGGAGTGTCCCGGACAGGTTCGCGCAGGCCGATGAACCGTAGTTCGGGTATCGGCCGAAAATTGGTATCCGGAGGCGTCGTTTGATCGGCCTCCAGGGTCATCTTTTGCAGTTCGGTCGCTATCGCCTGTGCATCGAAATGGTACATGGCCAGCACCTGCGAAGTGATCGTGTGCGGGTCGCTCACGATGTGCAGCAGTGCGTGTGCCGTCGAAACATGGTGCATCGGGGCGAACAATCGTTGTAATTCTCTGGTGTATAAAGGGAAAAATTCTTCGGGATTCTGCCTCGATGAATCGGGTGCCGATACCGACCGAATCTCGCTTTCGATGCGAAGGCATATTTGGTGAATCTCCCAGTCCTTGAGGCGGGAGGTGAGTATCTGATGCGCTAAGGACCCTTCTTCCCGCAGAATCTCAAGGGTGAGAAAATCCTTGAGTGAGTGGGTAATAGCGCGTTTCGAGGTTTCGAATGCCGTACGGGCGATGATGGCCTCGAGCGTTTTTGAGATTTTAGCTTGCATCTTGGATTCCTTTTTTAGTTTTCCGTGTTCGGAAAAGCGAACGCGGTCGCTCTCTCCTCGCTTGTCGAAAATGTACGTTTTGTCCTGTTGAAATTACAGACTTATAACGAAGAAATCCCAGGTAATATTATGTTAAATAAAAATATTGCATATTGAACGATTTCGTCCCTTTATCAAGCGCCGGGACGAGGCCATTCGCCGATTTCCATGTCGCGGATGTCGGTGCCGTCGATGGTGAAGCGCAGGGCGCTGCGCACCTTGTGGAAACCGTAGCAGCCGGCAGCGCCGGGGTTGAGGTGAAGCAGGTCGTAAACGGGGTCGTAGATGACCTTGAGAATGTGGGAGTGCCCCGCGATGAAGATTTTCGGGCGCAGCGATTGGATCCGCGCTACGGCCTGCGGGGTGTAGTGGCGGGGATAGCCGCCGATGTGGGTCATCAGGACGCTCACCCCTTCGCACTCGAAGGAGAGAAATTCGCGGTAGGTGCGTCGCATGATACCTCCGTCGATATTGCCATAGACGGCCCGCAGGGGTTTGAACGCCGCGATCTGGTCGGCGACCTCCGGAGAGCCGATGTCCCCGGCGTGCCAGATTTCGTCCACGTCCTTGAGGAATGTTTTGAGCGTTTGGTCGAACGTGCCGTGGGTGTCGGATATGAGTCCTATGCGTTTCATGCTATTTTGTTGTTCTCTGTATTCTTCGGTAAACTGCCGGCGAAGTTTGTGTTTCATTCGGATTCCTGCCTGCCGAATTTACGCCGCCCGCCCAGCAGGTAGAGCGTGCCGACGACGGCGGCAGCAAAGGCTGCCGTACTGTCCGCAAGAAGAGCGCAGCCCGTCACGGCCATTTCCGCAACGCCCGCGACGGCCCGCAGCAGGAAGAGGGTGGCAATGGTGTAAATACCTGTTTCGAGCAGCGGCAGCCGGCGGATGATCCCGGCGCCCGAAAGTCCGTAGAGGCCGAATACGGCGAAGATGAACGCAATGGCGACGGTCAGCAGATAAGGAATGGCGGCCCCGTAGCGGAGGGCCAGCGTTTCCATGATTCCGTCGATGCGATAGATCGACAGTACGGGATAGAGCCAAGGTAGGCAGGCGAGGTGTCCCGCCGCGACCAGGAAATTCAATATAGCGCCTGTTTTCAACATGTCGGCAGTCTTTATGTTTCCGGGGATAGATTCCGTCCCGGTTTCGGGATTTATGATTCAGGGATTGCCCGCTGTGCTCTTTTGCCGTTTGTCGGTATATTTTGGTCGCTTGTGTCGCTGCCGTTCGCCGGGGTGAAATACGGGATGTCGTCCGATCGTATTTTCGGGGCTGTCCGGCAGTCGGCTTCAGGAATGCCGGAAGGCGTTGTGTCTCCGGCTGTTATTTATATTTGTCCTTCCACAGCTCCCGGATGCATGCGGCGATCTTCGCTTCGGCGGCGTTGCGGGTGTTCGGCTCGTAGAATTTCTTGCCTTTGAGCGTTTCGGGCATGAACTCCAGCCCGGCGAATCCGCCGTAGTCGTGGGCGTATTTATAGCCTTTGCCGTACCCCGCCTGATCCATCAGCTTGGTCGGGGCGTTGCGCAGGTGCAGGGGTACGGGCCGGTTGGTCGTATCGTGTTCGACGAAGGAGAGCGCCTGGTTGATGGCCATGTAGGCCGAGTTGCTCTTGGGCGAGGTGGCCAGGTAGATCGTGGTTTCGGCCAGCGTGATGCGGGCTTCGGGCATGCCGATCTTGTGCACCGTGTCGAAACAGGCGTTGGCCAGCAGCAGGGCGTTGGGATTGGCCAGGCCGATGTCTTCCGAGGCCAGGATCACCAGCCGGCGGGCGATGAAGCGCGGCTCTTCGCCTCCGGCCAGCATGCGGGCCAGGTAGTAGATCGCTGCGTTGGGATCGCTGCCCCGCACCGATTTGATAAAGGCCGAGATCACGTCGTAGTGCTGTTCGCCGTTCTTGTCGTAGAGGGCGATGTTCTGCTGCAAACAGTCGGTGACGTATTGGTTGGTGATCGTTACTTTGCCGTCTGCGGCGCCCGTGATGATGTCCAGAATGTTGAGCAGCTTGCGGGCGTCGCCGCCCGAAAAGCGGAACAGCGCTTCGGTTTCCTGTACCTCGATCTCCCGGGTTTTGAGCTCCGGATCGGTGGCCAGAGCCCGGTCTAAAAGGGTTTGCAGTTCCCCGTCGGTCATCGGCTGGAGGATATAGACCTGGCAGCGGCTCAACAGCGGTGAGATCACCTCGAACGAGGGATTTTCGGTCGTAGCTCCGATCAGCGTCACCACGCCCTGCTCGACAGCACCCAGCAGCGAGTCCTGCTGCGACTTGTTGAAGCGGTGGATTTCGTCGATGAACAGGATCGGCGGTTTGGAGTCGAAGAATTTCTGCTTGCGGGCCGATTCCAACACCTCGCGCACCTCCTTGACGCCCGACGTGACGGCCGACAGGGTGTAGAACGGGCGTTTGAGAGTCGTGGCAACGATCTTGGCCAGCGTAGTTTTTCCCACGCCCGGCGGACCCCAGAGGATGAACGAGGGGACATTGCCCGTTTCGAGGAACTTGCGGAATACGCCGTTCTGCCCGACCAGGTGGGCCTGTCCGATATATTCATCGAGCGTACGGGGACGCAGTCGTTCGGCGAGGGGAATGGACATGGAAAGCATTTTTTGTCGCTCAAATGTACTGAAAATTTTTGTTTTCGGCAACGGCCGGACTGAATGCGGTCCGAAAGAGCGGATGCGTAGAACCGCTGCCGTCCGGTTCGGGGATTCGCAGCGGGGAGATCGTGTCTTGGCCGGATTTCGTTTCTACGTCGTGCTTCACGCTTGTTCTGCGGTCGCAGTTCCCGACGCGATGCGCTATTGTATATTTCGAAAAGGATCGCTATATTTGCCGTACATATTGATACACACGGAAAAGTGTAAGTCTGTTCCCGAATCGTGAACGTAGGAAATTCATTTTGGCGGAGAATAGGCAGACATCTTCTCGCGTCGTATTCGTATTCTGCGGATATAGGCGTGGGGCTGTCGCTTATTTCACGCCAAAAGGTACTCCTACGACCTGCGATTCTGAAATGGGCTTCGGTGCCACGCTTTTCTTTTTATTACCAGTCGTCGGGGTACGGACGATACAATCTTAAATTTTATGGATAATATTACGAAGCAGAATGGAAATGAAGTCGGCAGACATCAGGTCGAAGGGCAGACGATCATTATCAATCAGCAGGAGCGGAGAAGCACGAACGGACTGGGAACCGCCGGTTTTATTCTGGCCTTGTTGGGTTTGATTTTCAGCTGGGTTCCGGGGCTCGGCTGGGTATTGTGGGCCTTGGGTTTGATTTTTTCATTCGTGGGAATTTTCAGAACTCCCCGCGGCTTGGCGATCGCCGGGCTTGTCATATCGTGTAT